>Ga0116157_10003567_pt1 | contig 14836 bp, 14 predicted proteins | sample AD_UKC048_MetaG_FD_89882 | JGI IMG/M metagenome (GOLD analysis project Ga0116157, IMG submission 89882) | Active sludge microbial communities of municipal wastewater-treating anaerobic digesters from USA - AD_UKC048_MetaG | ecosystem: Engineered > Bioreactor > Anaerobic > Digestate | place: USA...
GTGGTCTATTGGTCTGCGCAATTTATCCCTTCGGGTTTAGTCGCGGTTGTGTTTGCTATGTCGCCGTTTGTTATGGGCTTGATGACTTTGGTATTGCTAAAACATAACCCCTTTACCGTGCGGCGTGTGATTGCTTTGCTGTTGGCGCTGTTTGGATTGGTAGTTATTTTTCATCACCAAATTCACTTCAGTTTGAAATCTGCGTACGGTATTGCCGGTATTTTACTGTCTTGTTTTTTATTTGGTTTTAGCAGCGTTTTAGTTAAAAAACTCAATGTAAAAGTGGATGCATTTAATCAGGCGATTGGAACTCTGTTGTTTGCATTGCCCGGCTTGTTGCTGATGTGGTGGTACGTGGATGGCCATATTCCTACAACCATTTCAATTAAATCGCTTGCTGCTGTGGGTTATCTGTCGGTGTTTGGTTCTTTGGTAGGAGCGGCTTTGTTTTTTTATGTATTAGCGAGAATGTCGCCCACGGCGGTATCGCTAATCACCTTCATGACGCCCGTACTCGCACTCATTTTAGGCGCTGGTGTTGCGGATGAAACTTTGAGTTTGCAGCTTTGGTTGGGGGCCGGTTTAGTGGTACTGGCTTTACTTTTATATTTGGATCTTTCGGTGAAAAATGCATTTTTTGTGAGCTTGAGAAAAAATATTTGGCGCGAAGATCCACTTTTATTGATAAAGAGTGAGATTGAGAAATTTAAATGAGTCTATTTGGTGCGCAAATCCTTTGTTGTGTGCAGCTTTGTGCGCCTAAATGGTGCTGTGTGGGGTATATTATTTTGTATGCAAGATGGTATTTAATTTGTAACATTATGAAAAGTAAGGAAAATATAAAGTTGGCTTGCTATCTGCAAAGTTCTAGTCAAGTCGTTCTAGATGATTCGACTGCCTCAAAAAACTAAATGTAGAAACGTACCTAGAGGATTTACTCATGAAGATGAAACAAAAATTAATTGCTAGCGCAATCGCTCTTTCTTCCTTGGCTGGTTTTGCTGTTCCAGCTGCTCACGCTGAAGTAAGTGCCGCTATCGGTGCGGGTAATATGTACTACTGGCGTGGTTTTGATTTGGGTGGCGGTGCCTCTGTTTGGGGTGATTTGAAGTTTAGCGAGAGCGGCTTCTATACCGGGATTTGGGCTGGCTCAGGTGACGGCACCATGGGTCAAGAATACGATTTGTACGTCGGTTACGGTGGTGCTGTTGGTGACTTTAAGTATGATTTGAGTTACTGGACTTATTCTTATCCAAAGCCAAAATCAGTAACTACTTACCTTGCCGGCGTTCCAATGGATGAAACTCCAGCTTCACTAAGCCCAGGTGATTTGGCAGAAGTTGTGGGCATGATCGGTTACGGTCCAGTAGCATTCACTTACTATGACGACGTAGATTCTGATTACACTTACATGACTTTGGCAGCTACTTTTGGAAGCTTCACTGGTAAGTATGGCAAGCATAAAGACGCTGCTTCCCATATCGACTTGACCTACGCTTACAACGACAAATTGAGCTTTACACTCGGTAAAATCGTTGATGATGTTGACGGTACAGTTGCTGATGAAGTTAACTTTGTTGTTGGTTTCACATTGCCAATCAAGTAACTCTCTCTTGGTTTGTATTGTCTGATGTCTGTAACACCAAAAGGGTAAGCTTCGGCTTGCCCTTTTTATTTTGAAAAAATTCGCTCTGATATAAAATAAGAATAATATGATTTATTCTCAAAAAAAGGATTAACAGGTATACTGCCGGCTTGCTTAAACGGCCACTCTGAATTTTAAGGACATCTCTCTAATGAATCCTCCCTCTATAAATCAATCAAGCACCGCAAATCGCCCCGCTATTCTTGTTACCGGCGGAGCGGGTTTTATTGGTAGCCATGTTTGCGTCGAGCTTATTAATAGCGGTTATTTGCCGGTAGTGGTGGATAACCTCTGCAATAGCAAAGAAGAATCGCTTAAACGCGTTGCGCAAATTGCGGGCTTTGAGCCCGTATTTTATAAGGCAGATATCAATGATAAAAATGCCATGCGCAAAGTGTTTGCGGCGCATTCGTTTGAAGCCGTTATGCACTTCGCCGGTTTGAAGGCGGTTGGCGAATCTAGCCAATTGCCAATGAAATACTACCGCTACAATGTAGCGGGAACTCTGTCGCTCACTGAGGTGATGGAAGAGTTTAAGGTTTGGAAGTTGATTTTCAGTTCATCAGCCACGGTATATGGCGACCCCGTCAGCGTACCTATCGACGAGAGTTTTGCGACCTCCGCTACCAACCCCTATGGTCGCAGCAAGCTTATCGTTGAAGATATTTTGCGTGACATGGCCAAGGCGCCAAACAATCAATGGAACATCAGCCTCTTGCGCTACTTCAACCCTGTGGGTGCCCACGAAAGTGGTTTGATTGGCGAAGACCCAGCGGGTATTCCCAACAACTTGTTGCCTTATGTTGCGCAAGTCGCGATTGGTAAGTTGCAGCAGCTCGCCGTATTTGGCGATGACTACAACACGGTTGATGGTACGGGCGTACGCGACTACATTCACGTGGTGGATTTGGCTCTGGGCCACGTAGCCGCATTAAAAGGTTTGGATAAAGCGGGAACAGGTTGCCGCGCCTACAATTTGGGTACAGGTCGCGGTTGTTCGGTATTGCAAATGGTAAGCGCGTTCGAAGCGGCGAGTGGTCGCAAAGTACCTTATAAAATTTCTCCTCGTCGCCCAGGCGATATTGCTAGCTGTTACGCCAATGCTGATTTGGCAAAGAGTGAGTTGGGTTGGGAAGCTAAGTTTGGTTTAGAGCGCATGATGCAAGATGCATGGCGTTGGCAGGAAAAAAATCCTAACGGCTATGATGCTTAATAGTTGATGTCTAAAACAAAAACGCCGATCATTTGATCGGCGTTTTTGTTTCTGATACGGATATGTTTTAAACCAAATCTTTATCCGTTGCAAACGAAAGGGCAAATGATTTTGGCCCCACATTGATCGCACCAGTCATGCTCATCATCGACAACATGGTTTTAATATCGTGTTGCTTGCAGAACTCACGGAATGCTACCAATACGGGTTCATCTTTTATTTCGTCCAGCGTCCCGCCGTAACTCATCGCGATCACTTCGCTGGTTAAGCCTTGCATAACTTGTTTGCGAACGTGATCCAATAATTTTTCTAGCGCGCCTAAAAAGCCTTTTCCGGTATCAATTTTTTCAGTTGAGCCGCGGTGCAATTGCACAATGGGGCGCAAATTTAAGGCGCTGGCCAACTTAAAATTAATCCACGAAATATTGTTATCGCCTTTGCGCAAGTGACGGCGGTCGCGCATGTAGGACAAATCATTTGGAATTAAATAGCCATAAACTTGATCGCGCATATTGTCGATGGCGCGAATGGATTTATTGAGCGGCAAATTCTCTACATGAATTTTCTTAACCAATTCATACACCAACAAAGCATGGCCGGTAAACATGGACATGCTGTCGTACAAACGAATTCTAAACGGTACGCGGCCTTCATTTTTTTCCAGCTCGCGGAATTTGGGTTCGTTTACCAACGCCGCTTCAGACACGCGCTTATAGACATCGCTTTTTTTACTGTTGATAGTAACGACTTGAACCAAATCGTAATTTGGCAGTAAACGCTCTTTTAAAATATGGGTCATATCATTGACTGATAAGGGATCAGATTGCGCCAAACCAAATTGCGCTTTGGAATGGTTCTTGTAAAAATCCAACATGGTTTGCGGGTCGCGGTAATCCAGCGCCTGACCGCCGTCATAATTGATATAGATCGGCAGCACTTCAATGTTGTGTTGTTGAATAAACTTTGCGGGTAAATCGCACGTTGAATCTACGGCTATGCACGTTCTTGATGACATGGTCTTCTTCTCCATGATGGATCCTCTACAGGGCGATCTTAAAAGTGAATGATGTAAGCGGCATGCCGTTGATGTCCTTGGCAAGTTGCTATGGTTGCCATTATTCGCTCTTGTGGGCGCGAACTATAGTCGGCAATGCCTATGAATCGTGTGAGGCAGGTGAGGTAGTGAGTGTGCGATATGTCGCACAAAGCAGCGGATATAGAGAAGCGTGTCTAGGATATTCGCCGAGGCGAGGGCGGAGATATTGCGTGAAATTTAGCCGATAGCGGGCAGCAACAACTGAAATTCTGCACCCCCCAAGACTGATTTGCTCACTTTAAGCTGGCCGGCATAGCTATGGATAATATCAGCAGCAACTGCAAGGCCTATACCTTGGCCGGGGATATTGGTATCCAACCGATGGCCGCGCTCGAGAATGTGGTTTTGTTGTTCGGCGGGGATGCCGGGCCCGTCGTCGGAAATGGAGATAAGCAGGTGTTTGTCTTTGATTTCACTGCGGATTGAGACGTGAGATTTACCGTATTTAAAGGCGTTTTCAGTGATGTTTCCGATCACTTCCATCAAATCCTGTTCGTCACCCGCAAATACAGAATGCGCAGCCAAAGAAGTTTGTACTTTCATCGCTTTGTTCGCGTATACCTTTTGCAGTGCATTCACTAGGCGCAGCACTATGGGTTCAAGTTCTGTGCGCTGGTGGCTGCCTTGCTGTTGGCTGGAGACGGCGCGCTGCAATTGATAGCTAACCACTTGATTCATACGCGCCACTTGTTCGGCGGCGAGCTGCTGTAACTCAGCATCGGCAGAAGCTTGGCTGAGTTTGGCCTGCATCACTGCCAACGGTGTTTTCAAGCTGTGCGCAAGGTCGCTTAAGCTATTGCGATAGCGCTGCCGTAGCGCTTGTTCGCGCGCTAATACTTGGTTGAGGTTATCTACAATATCTTGTAGCTCATCGGGGTGGTCGCCCTCAATATCGCTGGTGTCGCCACTTTGCATGGCGTTGAGCGCCTTAGCCAGCTTTTTCAAGGGTTGTAAGCCCCACCGCAAAATCGCGGTTTGCGCGATCAACAATAAAACACCTACCGCGCCCAGCCACTGCCAGAGTTGATTGCGATAGGCATTTTTTTCGGCGATAAAATCTTCGCTGTCATGCACGGCTACAAAACGAAAAGGTACCTCGCGATTTTTAGCCACTTCCCAAAAAATATCGGAATAGGCGAGGAAATAATTTTCGTTATCCAGTTCGAAAATAATCTCGGCGGATTCACTAGCGTTGAGTTTGGGTGAGATTTGATCGTAGGTGGGTGGCGTTTGTAGTGAGGTGGAATTGGATTGCCAAGTCAATTCTTTTTTGTCGTTAAACAAGTAGGCGTACAGCCCAGAGTTGATACGTTCGAAATCCCTGTCTTTTAATTCTTTGGGCATAATTAGCCGCGGCTTTTCATTTTTTTTCAGCGGCTTGGTGGGTAAATCGGCGGCGCTATAAAGTAAATAAATATTGCGCTGCAGGCGTGCTTTTTCGGCGGTGAGCAGACTTTCTTGAAAGGCGCGATCCAGAAAAAAACCGGTCACACCCAAAAATACCGGCAACAACAATGCAGACGCAAAAAACAAGCGTGCTCGAATGGACGTTAATTTTTTGCTAAGTATTGAAGCTGGCACGTTTATTCTTTAAAAACGTTAAAGCGATAACCTAAACCGCGTTGAGTGCTAATTAAATTCAAGCTACCATCGGGGTCTAATTTTTTGCGTAAGCGGCCCACAAACACTTCAATCACATTGCTGTCGCGATCATAATCTTGCGCGTACAAATGTTCGGTTAGCTCGGTTTTAGAAATATTTTTCCCTGCATGCATCGCTAAATAGGTCAGCGTGTTGTATTCAAAGCTGGTGAGTTCCACCTCCGCTTCATCGCGGTGTACACGGCGCGCACTGGTGTCTATGGCAATAGGGCCGTAGCGCAATACCGGCGCAGCGTGACCGCTGGCGCGACGCAAGAGCGCGTGCAGGCGCGCGCGCAACTCTTCTGGGTGAAAAGGTTTGGTTAAGTAATCATCTGCACCTGCTTCCAAACCTTCCACTTTATCTTGCCAATTACCGCGCGCGGTTAAAATTAAAACGGGGAAGTTGCGGTCTTTAGCTCGCAATTGTTTGATTAATTGCGTGCCGTCTAACAGCGGTAAGCCTAAATCAACAATGGCAAGATCATAGTCGTATTCGCTGCCTAAAAATAAGCCTTCGCGGCCATCGGCGGCGGTATCGCAGGCATATTTTTCGCTGATGACAATCTGTTCAATTTGCTCGCGCAGGCTTTTTTCATCTTCAACAATTAATAAACGCATGGATCAGTTTCCTTGTTGGTTGCTGCAAATTATTGTGAGGTTTCTTCAATGAGCGTGCCGTTAACCGCATCTAAATTAATGGTTTTCATGCGGCCATTTTTTTGCAAAAGCTTTACGGCGTAGCGCGGTTTATCGTCTTCATGGTACTTGCGCACATTGATCACTTGGCCTTCGGCAAAGGTTTGTGCACGTTGCGCTGCTTCGGTAGCAGATATAGTCGCCACCTCAGTTTTAGTTTCTTCCTCTATCGCTGTGCTGTCGGCCAGTTGAGGTTCTATAACCGGTGCTGCCGCCGCCTTTTTCTCTGATGATTCTTTATCGCCAAATAAATCATTTTTGGTTTTGGTTAGATTGCGTTTTAAGCGCGCCAATTGAACCTCTATTGCGGAAGGTTCTTTTGCGGCAGGCTCTTTAGATGTTGAGGCTTCTTTTTGAGATGAAGATTCTTTTTTTGCTGAGAGCTCTTTTTGCGCTGAAGGCTCTCTCTGTAGCGATGAGTCAAGGCTAGTTGAAATTTCTTTTTGAGTTTCTTTTTTTGCGTCTGTGCCAGTGGCTTGCGTAGAGCTTACGCCTGTGTCAATAGGCTTAGCTGTTTCGCTTTGTATCTTGGTGTCTGTGTTGGGTTCTTCGCGCGCAGCGCTGCTGGCGGGCAGAAGTTGTTGCGCTGCAGGCACATTTTTCGCGCCCGGCTCGGTGGCAAATAAATCTTTTTTTGCGAAGGCGCAAGGCGCAACTAAAAGCGCTGCCATCACCAAGGGCGATAGCAGTAATTTCAGCGATAATTTTTGGGAAGCATGCATGGCGATTCCTCGCATCTCTCAGTTCAGTTGCCTATAGCCTGATTGTTGTCTGTGGCTTAGTTGTTATCGGCGTTCCCGTGCAATTGTCTGCACTTGAACGGGCTTTAAAACTACACCACAGCGGGCGAGCGGCAGAACACTATCGCTTCCTAGTCGAAAAAATTCAATGTCTCTTTTATGGCTGCCAATCAATGACTGTTTTTCTCTTGCTAATCAGCTGACGTCTATCGAGTTTATTCAGTCCGGTTCGATTGATATCAGCTGATTTTTAAAGCGTTTGTCGCAATATGTGTACAACATCTACTTGCACACAATTTAATAATCGCGTGAACGAACTGCAACTGAAATTCTATCGCCTGGGTGGCGATCAGTCTGAGTTTTATAAACTCGGCCTTGGTAGCTATAACTTACATCATAACCAACAATGCGCTGTTCGTATTCGGTGCGATACTGGGTGCGGCACACTTCTTCATCGCGGTAGCGTACGGTACGGCGGCTACCGGCGTCATTGCCGATAGATGCGCCTATCAAGCCACCCACCGCTGTTGCTGAACCGCGGCCATTGCCAAGTTCATGGCCTATGGCTGCACCAACCAATCCGCCGACTACCGTGCCGCCAAATGAATCGCCGCTGCGGCGCTCGCGTGCCACGGTTTGTACGTGACAGGATTCGCGTGGTACCTCCACCGCCACTTGACGATAAATCGGGCGTGTATTCAGTACGCGGCCATAATCGCCATAAGAGTTGTAATCGTAGCCTAGATAAGTCGTTGCGTGATGATATTGATGATGACGTCTATGACCGTGATCTGCTGAAGCGCAGCTTGCCATAAACACACCCATAGTGATGGCAAGGACTGTATTTACAAAACGACTATTTTTCATGGCGACTTTCCTCTCACTGGTTTCTAGCAGGGAACTTGCGCTTGGCTTCAATAAGCTCAAGGCTCGGGTGCAGAATAAGGCGGTGAAGCTGAATCGCCGCTGAAATTAACGCGGACTTTTACGCATTTGCCAGCATAAATACTCGCCTTAAAGCCCCAAAAGCGGTGACTAATCAGGGTATAATCGCCGCCTTATTTTGCTTTTAAGAATCGAGTTGTAAGTTATGGCGGATGTGATGGACGTAAAAGACTATATGGCCGAGCTTGGCCGCAATGCCCGCAAAGCGTCGCGCGCGATTGCGGCTGCTTCCACTGGCGTAAAAAACAAAGCGCTCTTGGCAATTGCCGATGCGCTGAACAGCAACCGCATTACCTTAGTGGCCGAGAATCAAAAAGATTTGGCGGCAGCTAAGGCCAATGGTTTGGACGCAGCGATGATTGATCGTTTGGCGGTTAAGCCTGCCACTATCGACGCCATGATTGAAGGCCTGCGCCAAGTGGCCGCGCTGCCAGACCCTTGCGGTGCCATTACCGATATGAGCTATCGCCCAACCGGTATTCAAGTGGGCAAAATGCGCGTGCCGCTCGGAGTGGTGGGGATTATTTACGAATCGCGCCCGAACGTGACAATTGATGCCGCCAGCTTGTGTTTGAAGTCTGGCAATGCGGCGATTCTGCGCGGGGGCAGTGAATCGATTAATTCCAACCGCGCGATTGCAGCCTGTTTGGCAGAAGGTTTGAAAGTGGCTGGCCTGCCAAGCACCGTGGTGCAAATTGTAGAAACCACCGACCGCGCTGCGGTGGGTGAGTTGATTGCTATGCCTGAGTTTGTGGATGTGATTGTCCCGCGCGGTGGCAAAGGTTTGATCGAGCGTATTAGCAAAGATGCCAAGGTTCCAGTGATTAAACACTTAGACGGAATTTGTCACGTATTTATCGACAGTAAAGCCGATTTGGACAAAGCTTTTGATATTGCCTTGAACGCAAAAACTCATCGCTATGGCGTGTGCAACGCTATGGAAACCTTGTTGGTGGATGAGCAAGTCGCCGCAGAAATTCTGCCGCGCTTAGCAGCCGCTTACGTTGAAAAAGGCGTTGAGCTACGCGGCGATGAAAAGACGCGCGCGATCATTCAAGCCAATGTAGCGACTGAAGAAGATTGGGCGACCGAGTATCTTGCTCCGGTGTTGTCGATCAAGGTTGTGTCTGGTTTGGATGAGGCGATTGACCACATCACCCGTTACAGCTCGCAGCATACAGACGCGATTGTGACCGAAGATTTTACCCGTGCGCGTCGCTTTATCACCGAAGTTGATTCAAGTTCGGTGATGGTGAATGCCTCCACCCGTTTTGCGGATGGTTTTGAATACGGCTTGGGTGCAGAAATTGGTATTTCTACCGACAAAATCCACGCGCGCGGCCCCGTTGGGCTTGAGGGTTTAACCTCGCAGAAGTGGGTTGTGTTTGGTGATGGTCATATCCGCCAGTAACAAGAGTTTCGCCAGCAAACACCGCAAATAGGATAGGTCTATGGCATTAAATGTTGGCATTTACCTTTACGACCACGCCGAGGTGCTCGATTTTTCGGGGCCCTTTGAGGTGTTTAGCACGGCCAATCGCTTGGTTGCTGAACCTGCATTTAATGTGTTTCTGGTGGGCGAAACCGGCGCGCAAATTCAAGCGCGCGGTGGTTTTCAGGTAAGCCCAGCCCATGATTTTCAGAACCACCCAACAATTGATGTTTTGATTGTAGTGGGTGGCGTGCATACCCAAGAGCTGTTGAAACCGAAGGTTATGGCGTGGGTTGCTAGTGTTGCAGAGCAAGCCAAGCTGGTTGCCTCAGTTTGTACCGGTGCATTCTTATTGGCTAAAGCAGGTGTGATTCAACAGGAAACTGTGACTACACACTGGGAGGACATAGCGGATTTACGCTGCGATTTTCCCAGCTTAAACGTAGTCGAAAATACACATTGGGTAGATCAAGGCGGCATAGTAACTTCAGCCGGTATTTCGGCGGGGATTGGTATGAGCTTGCATTTGGTGAGTCGTTTGCATTCACTTGAGCTTGCGATACGCACGGCGCGGCAAATGGAATTTGACTGGCAGCCACTTGATCGGCAGCCACTATGACCGAACGCAGAAAGATTGGGATATTTGGCGGCACTTTTGACCCGATTCATATTGGCCATTTGCGTATGGCCTTGGAGTTGAAAGAGCAGCTGGGTTTGGATGAGATGCGGCTGCTGCCATGCCACCAACCTCCGCATCGCGATGCGCCGCAAGTGAGCAGTGTGCAGCGTGTAGAGATGTTGCGTATCGCTCTGCAAGATTGCCCTGAGTTGCAATTAGATGAACGGGAATTGCTCCGCGATAAACCTTCCTACACTTACGACACGCTGATGGAATTGCGTGCAGAGTTGGGTAGTGAAGTGAGCTTGGTGCTGTGCATGGGCGAAGATGCTTTTGCGGGTTTGCCCACTTGGTACCGCTGGCAGGAGTTAATTCGGCTTGCGCATCTTGTGGTGATTGCTCGCCCCGGTTGGAATATTCCTGAATCGGGTGATGCGCGTGATTTGCTCGATAAATACCAAGGCGAACCAAAACGTAACTGAAGCCGCAGCGGGCTCAATCGTATTGCAGTCGCCGCGTTTGCTGCCGATTTCGGCGACCGAAATTCGCAAGCAAATTCAGGCGGGGAAATCGGCGCAGTTTTTAGTGCCGGAAGCAGTGTGGAACTACATTAAAGCGAATCAGTTGTATCGCTGAATTAAGTAGAGAAAATCCTTCCCCAACCCTCCCTTTTTCAAAGGGAGGGAGTAACTACCCACTTTGTAAAAGGGGGCGCCGCAGGCGGGGGGATTTGCTTTTGAAAAGTTGAAATACAAAATTTATTTTTAAACCTATAGGTAATTGAATGTCTGATTTAAACAACGCCATTATTGAAGCTCTGGAAAATCTTAAGGGCAAAAATATCGTCACGCTCGATGTGCGCACGCTGACCGATGTAATGGACACCCTAATAATTGTGAGCGGTACCTCGAATCGTCACACCCGTTCTTTGGCAGAAAATTTGGTGGATGAAACCAAAAAGAAAGGCTTTCGCGCTAACGGCATCGAAGGTTTGGAAGGCGGTGATTGGGTGCTGGTGGATTACATTGATACGGTGGTGCATGTAATGCAAGAGCAAACTCGCGATTACTATGAGTTGGAAAAACTCTGGTCCATGACGCCTGCAAGTCGTGTTGAATAATTTTTTGAGTTGAGTAACCCGTGCGTATCCGAATCATAGCAGTAGGCACCAAAATGCCCGATTGGGTAGAGGCGGGTTACGCGGAATATGCCAAGCGTATGCCGCGCGATGTGGTGGTTGAGATGGTGGAGTTGCCGCTCGCCCAGCGCACGAAAAGTTCCGATCTCTCTAAGGCTATGGAAAAAGAAGGCGAGGCGATTTTAGCGAGCATCGGTAAGGGCGAACAAATTATTGCGTTGGAAGTCAAAGGCAAAGCGTGGACAACTGAACAGCTCGCTGAAAATTTGGCGAGCTGGAAAATGAGCGGCTTTAATTATTGCTTGTTAATCGGTGGCCCCGATGGTTTAGCGCCGGAGGTGTCGGCACAGGCAGCGATAAAATGGTCGCTCTCGCCGCTGACCTTGCCGCACCCGCTGGTGCGAATTTTGGTGATTGAACAGTTGTATCGCGCTTGCACTATCTTGCAAAATCATCCTTACCATAAATAAGAAATTAGTTTTTTGAGTTATCCTTTTCAGAGTCATTCATTTCAAAGCCATCCATTCTAGAGTTATTTTTCGCATGTTTGAAAACCATCATTTTAAAGATCACCAGCGTGAGGCGCGGATGTTCAAAATCCGTTTGTGGGTGATGGTTTCCTTTATGGCGATATTGTTTTGCGTGTTGATTTATCGCTATTACAAATTACAAATTGTTGATCACCTTATCTACGCTACTCAATCGGAGCACAATCGGGTTCATGTTGAGCCTATAGCGCCTACGCGCGGCATTATTTACGACCGCAATGGCGAAGTCTTGGCAGATAACCGCGCGAGTTTTACCTTGTCGCTGGTCGTCAATAAAACCATGGATTTAGATGCAACCTTGAACCTGTTGCGCACACTGGTAGACATTAGCCCGGCTGATCTTGAAAAGTTTTACAAACTTAAAAAACAAAAAATCCATCCGCTTGACCCTATTCCCTTGCGTTACCGTTTAACCGAAGAGGAAATCGCGCGCTTAGCGGTCAATGAATTTCGTTTGGAAGGCGTGCAGGTGGATGCCGAATTGGTGCGCTATTACCCGCACGGTGATTTGTTTGCGCACACCATTGGTTATGTGAGCCGCATTAACGAAACCGAGCAACAAAAATTTAGCGAAGAACAATTGCGCCGCTACAGTGGCACTCACTCCATTGGTAAAACTGGCATTGAGCACAGCTATGAAGAGGTTTTGTTGGGCGAGGTCGGTAGCAAAAATGTGGAGACCAATGCGCGCGGCCGTGAGATTCGGGTGTTGGATCGCATTGACCCCAAACAGGGTAAGAATGTCACGCTCAATATAGATTTTAAATTGCAGCAGCAAGCGGCTATTACCTTGGCAGGTCGCCGTGGTTCAGTGGTGGCGATTGATGTGAAAACCGGCGGTATATTAACCGCACTGAGCAACCCTGGTTTTGACCCCAATTTATTTGTAACGGGGATTGGTTTTAACGATTATAAAAACCTGAATGAATCGCCAGATACACCGCTGATCAACCGCTTTATTCAAGGGCAGTTTCCCTCGGGCTCCACCATTAAACCTATGATGGGTTTGGCCGGTTTGCACTATGGCATTACCGATGCTGAACGTACTATTAGCGATCCTGGTTATTTTATGTTACCTGGCAGCTCTCATAAGTGGGGCGATTGGAGTTTGCGTGCCTTGGGGCGCGGCCATGGCAGTGTGAATTTGAAAAAGGCCATTGCGGAATCTTGCGATACCTATTTCTATGATTTGGCGGTGCGAACTGGCGTGGATAAACTGCACGAATTTGGTGTGAAATTTGGTTTGGGGAATCGCACGGGTATAGATATTCCCAATGAGCGCCCCGGTGTGTGGCCATCGCGTGAGTGGAAACGCGCCAAAAAGAAAGAGGCTTGGTATCCCGGCGATAATGTGAATATGGGGATCGGACAGGGGTTTGTATTAGTCACTCCGCTGCAGTTAGCGGTAATGACGGCGACTATTGCCAGCCGAGGTGATCGCTTTCGACCACGCCTAGTGAAAGCCATTGATGGTGTGGAAGTGGCGCCCATTCTGGAAGAGCACTCGGAGATCAAAAAAGAGCATTGGGATGCCGTTTTTGGCGGAATGTTAGCGGCAGCTTACGACCAAGGTGGCACACTAACGCGCTACAAATTGGGTTTAGGGGCGGATTATCAGATTGCCGCCAAATCGGGAACGGCGCAGGTTATTAATATTGCCCAAGGCGCCAAGTATGTGATCGGTTCTTTGAAAGTGGCGCATCGAGACCATGTGCTTTTTGTGGGGTTTGCGCCCGCAGATGACCCACAGCTCGCTATTGCTATTATTCTTGAAAACGACGATCACCTTAAGTCGTCTGAAAACCCCAGTTTGTTAGCTCGAACTTTATTCGATGCGTATTTGCGTGGTTTATATCGTCCTGCGGGTGAGCCTATTCATGGCTTTCCTGTGCTCAAGCCAACGGCAGCTGCGCCGGTAACGACTGAGGCTGCAAGCGAGCCAGATCAAAGTGAAACTCCTGATGATCCAGCCGAAGCGCCCGTATTCTCGGATTAGTGAGTGCCAGCTTCAGAGCAATCAGCATGATTTTAACGATTAATTCAATCTAGGTGTTCGCCCTATGAGTAGTCAGGATTTTCTGCGCCGCATGCCTCAAACTGGTGTGGGTTTTCGCCGCCGCGACCGCATTGCCCAACGCTTTCATATAGATTTTATACTCTTGTTTTTACTCTTGGGTATCGCCGGTTTCGGTCTGCTGGTGCTCTACAGTGCCAGCAGTAGCAGTATGCTAACAATGCAAAAGCAGGGGACTTTTTTTGCCATAGCCTTTACCGCCATGTTTATCATTGCGCAAATTCCGGTGGATTTTATGCGCCGCTCCGCACCTTGGATTTATCTTGGTGGCGTTGCTTTATTGGTATTGGTATTTTTTGTGGGAATAGGCGCCAAGGGCGCGGAGCGCTGGTTGGGTGTTGGCAGTATACGTTTCCAACCTTCCGAAATTATGAAGTTGGCTATGCCAATTACCATAGCTGCATTTTTAAGTCGCCAATTTTTACCGCCGCGGTTTATTCACATCATTATTACGCTGGCGTTAATCGCAGTGCCTACAGCCTTAATCATTGAGCAGCCTGATCTGGGAACGTCGATTTTAGTGATGGTGTCTGGCATGGTAGTACTTTTTTATGCGGGGTTACAGTGGCGTTATATTGTATTGGCGATAGCGATTTTGGGTGCGAGTTTGTGGCCGATCTGGCACTACATGATGCATGAGTATCAGCAAAAACGTGTGCTTATGATGTTAGACCCTGAAAGCGATCCGCTCGGCGCGGGTTGGAATATTATTCAATCCAAAACCGCCATAGGTTCAGGTGGTTTGGATGGCAAAGGCTGGCTTGAGGGTACTCAATCGCGGCTGGATTTTTTACCAGAAGGTCACACGGATTTTATTATTGCGGTTATGTCAGAAGAGTTTGGACTGCTGGGCGTTATCTTGTTGATTATCGCCTACATATTGGTGATTGCGCGCGGGCTGTACATCGCTGTCAATGCACAAGATAGCTTTGGTCGTCTTTTAGCGGCGAGTATTTCCACCACTTTTTTCGTGTATGTCTTTGTCAATATGGGTATGGTGGCAGGCATGCTGCCGGTGGTGGGCGTGCCATTGCCCTTTATTAGCCA
>Ga0116157_10003570_pt1 | contig 14824 bp, 12 predicted proteins | sample AD_UKC048_MetaG_FD_89882 | JGI IMG/M metagenome (GOLD analysis project Ga0116157, IMG submission 89882) | Active sludge microbial communities of municipal wastewater-treating anaerobic digesters from USA - AD_UKC048_MetaG | ecosystem: Engineered > Bioreactor > Anaerobic > Digestate | place: USA...
AGCCCGCCGGATTGCCGTCGCAGGGTGGTAGCGGACAAGGCGACCGGCATGTCGATGGCTTGGCCGAAGCCTTGAAGTTCGGCTACAAGGAAAAGCCGAAACTGGTCCATCGGCTGGACAAGGACACCTCCGGCCTTCTGATGCTGGCCCGCACCGACCGCGTGGCGCGTGCGCTGTCCGAAACCCTGCGCCACCGCGCCGCCCGCAAGATCTACTGGGCCGTCGTCGCCGGTGTGCCGCATCCCCGGCAGGGATCCATCAAGTTCGCGCTGGAAAAGGCTCCGGGCGGCCGGGGCAGGGGCGGCGAGGGTGAGAAGATGATCTGCGTTCACCCTGCCAAGATCGCCGACCATCCTGACGCCAAGCGTGCACAGACCGACTATTTCACCCTTTGGTTCCTAGGGGGCCGCATGTCCTGGATGGCGCTGGAGCCGGTGACGGGCCGCACCCACCAACTGCGCGCCCATATGGCCGAGATCGGGCATCCGATCCTGGGCGACGGCAAGTATGGTGGAGGAGAGACCGAGAACCTGGGCGACGGCTGGGGCGCGGGAGCGGGCGGAGACATGTCGAAGAAGCTGCATCTGCACGCCCGGTCGCTGACCATCGAACACCCGATCACCAAGGCGCAGATGACCTTCACCGCGCCCCTGCCCGAACACATGGCCCGGACGTGGAAGCTTCTGGACTGGAAAGAGGACGACGTTCCCGCCGACCCCTTCGCGGCGATCCGCTAAGGCCCGGCAGATGAGCGCCTGGACCCCTCGCCGCTTCTGGACCACGGCCGATGTCGTGCCCGTGGACGCGGGCTTTGCCGTCCAGCTTGACGGCCGCCCCGTCCGCACGCCGAAGAAGGCGCTGCTTGTCCTGCCGACCGAAGCCTTGGCCCGCGCCGTCGCCGCCGAATGGCAGGCCGTGGACGGCAAGGTCGATCCCGCCGTCATGCCCTTCACCCGCACCGCGAACTCGGCGATTGATACCGTGGTCCCGGCCTTCGACGCCGTTGCCGACCTGCTGGCCGAATACGGCGGCTCGGACCTGCTGTGCTATCGCGCCACCGGGCCCGAGGGTCTGATCGCCCGCCAGGCCGCCGCCTGGGACCCGCTGCTGGACTGGTCCGCCACCGCGCTTGCCGCCCCGCTGACCCCGGTCACCGGCGTCATGCACCGGGCGCAGTCCCCCGCCAGCCTTGCCGCGCTGACGGCCGCCGTGCGCGCCCTGACCCCGTTCCAGCTGGCCGCCTTCCACGACCTTGTCGCCATCTCGGGCTCGCTGGTCCTTGCGCTTGCCCTGACCCGGGGTCGGCTGACCACGGATCAGGCCTGGAGCCTGAGCCGGATCGACGAAGACTGGCAGATCGAAGAGTGGGGCGAGGATTGGGAAGCCGCCGAAATCGTCGCCCTGAAGCACGCAGCCTTCCTTCAGGCAGACCGATTCTTTGCATTGTGCGGGTAACAAGTTCGCCCCTGTCCGGCGCTTCTGCCTGCAAGTCAGCCAAAACGCCGGGCCAACGCCTCGAAAACAAGCGTTTTTCCCGATTGTGGCGTCAGCGGCTTGACCTTTCAAACCGCATTGGTTGAAACTGTCCAGCACTGGGAGAGGCTCACCTCCAACAGTCTTCGCCGGGATGAGGGGATCACCCGGCCCCATAAAACGCGGCCCTCAGAAGGCCGCTAACTCAGGAAGAGGTAAGAATGAAAAAATCCGTATTCTTCGGCACGCTCGCGGCCACAACGTTGATCGCGGGTCTGGCCGGCGCGGCGACCCTGGATGACGTCAAGGCGCGTGGCGAGCTGATCTGCGGGTCGAACACCGGTCTGACCGGCTTCGGCACCCCGGACGCAAGCGGCAACTGGACCGGCTTTGACGTCGACCTGTGCCGCGCGCTGGCCGCTGTGGTTCTGGGCGATGCGAGCAAGGTCAAGTTCGTGCCCACGACCGGCGAAACCCGGTTCACCGCGCTGCAGTCGGGCGAAGTCGACGTTCTGGTCCGCAACTCGACCTGGACCTTCTCGCGCGATACCGAACTGGCGCTGGATTTCGTGGCCGTGAACTACTACGACGGCCAGGGCTTCATGGTGAAGAAAGACCTCGGCGTCTCGTCCGCCAAGGAACTGGACGGCGCGACCGTCTGCATCCAGACCGGCACCACGACCGAACTGAACCTGGCTGACTTCTTCAAGCAGAACAACATCGCCTACCAGCCCGTCACCGTGGCCGACGATTCGGAAGCCCAGCGCCAGTATCTGGCCGGGGCCTGCGACGCCTACACCACCGACGCTTCGGGCCTGGCCGCCAGCCGGGCGACCATGCCGGATGCCGAAAACCACATCATCCTTCCGGAAATCATCTCGAAGGAACCCCTTGGCCCGGTCGTCCGTCACGGCGACAGCCAGTGGGGCGATGTGGTCCGCTGGACCTACTTTGCGCTGCTGATCGCCGAAGAAAAGGGCATCACCTCGGCCAATATCGAGGAAGTGCTTGCGTCGACCACCGACGAAGAGGTCAAGCGTCTCCTGGGGTCTTCGGGTGACATGGGCGTCAAGATGGGCGTCGACAACGCCGCCTTCAAAAACGCGATTGCCGCCGTCGGCAACTATGGCGAAATCTTCGCCCGCAACATCGGCGAAGGCACCACGATCAACCTGGCCCGCGGCCTGAACGCGCTGTGGACCCAGGGTGGGCTGCAGTACGCTCCGCCCCTGCGCTGAGCCTGACACGGGGGTGCCGCAAGGCGCCCCCGCTTTCCAATCAATGACAACCTGACAGACCAGGGGCTTCAGACCCCGCCGCCACCGGGCAAACCGGGGCCGTCTACCGGGAAACAGGGGGAAGCCATGGCAATGGCAACGGACGCGCCGAAAGATGGCTTTCGGCTCTCGATGCTGGTCTACGACACGCGTTACCGGTCCTACACGATTCAGGTCGTTGTGCTGGTGCTGTTCGCGATGGCGGTGGCCTGGCTTTTGAACAACACCGCCCAGAACCTTGCGGCCCGCGGCAAAGAGTTCAACTTCGGGTTTCTCTGGCAACGTGCAGGCTATGACATTGGCCAGCAACTGATCCCCTACACCAATGACAGCACGCATTTCCGCGCGCTTCTGGTCGGGTTGATCAACACGCTGGTCGTCGCCTTCGTCGGCTGCATCTTCGCCACGATCCTTGGCGTGCTGATCGGCGTCCTGCGGCTGTCGAAGAACTGGCTCGTCAGCCGCCTGATGACCGTCTACGTCGAGATGTTCCGCAACGTGCCGCTCTTGCTGTGGATCCTGCTGTCCTATGTCCTTCTGTCCGAAACGACCCCGGCCCCGAACGCCTTCAAGCCAAAAGCGTCCGGAGAGGCACCGGACGCCTCGATGATGCTGTGGGACAGCATGGCGGTCACGAACCGGGGCACCAACGTCGCCCTGCCGATCGCAGGGTGGGAGCTGTGGACCGTGCTTGCCGTGCTTGTCGGCAGCCTTGTGACCGCCTGGTTCGTCAACCGCACCTCGGTCCGCCGCCTGCAAGAGGAAGGCGTCGACCCGGTTTCGGGCTGGACCATCCTGGCCATTGCAGTCCTGCCGACGCTGGCGGTGTTCGTCATTGGCGCGGGCTGGATGTTCGCGGTCGGCTTCCTGGCCCGGCTGGCATTGCTGGGGCTGGTGCTGATCGGCGTCTGGACCGCGCTGCGCGTGGCGACGGCGGCCTTTCCCGTGTTCCTGGGGCAAATCGTCCGCGTGGTCGGGGTGGTGGTCCTTGGCGGCATCTGGCTGTTCATGATCGGCCCGGTGCTTTGGACCACCGTCTTTGACTCTCTGAACCTTGATCCGTCGTTCCAGTCCTTTGTCCCGATGGAAGTGCCGGTCCTCAAGGGCTTCAACTTCCAGGGCGGCATCCTTGTCGCGCACAGCTTCACCGCCATGGTGGTCGCGCTGACCCTCTACACCGCCGCCTTCATTGCCGAAATCGTCCGCGCCGGGATCCAGGCGATCAGCCGGGGCCAAAGCGAGGCGGCCTTCGCCCTTGGCCTTCGCCCCGGGCGCACGATGAACCTGATCATCCTGCCGCAGGCGCTGCGGGTCATCATTCCGCCCTTGATCAGCCAGTATCTGAACCTGACCAAGAACACTTCGCTTGGCATCGCGGTCAGCTACCTTGACCTGCGCGGCACGCTGGGCGGCATCACCCTGAACCAGACCGGCCGCGAGTTGGAGTGCATGCTCCTGATGATGCTGATCTATCTCACCATCAGCCTCACGATCTCGGCGCTGATGAACATGTACAATCGTTCCGTTCAGCTGAAGGCGCGTTAAGATGGACCAGCACTTCGCCCGAACCGAGATGCTGCCGCCGATGGCCCCGCCGATCACCGAACGCGGCGCGGTCAAATGGCTGCGGGAAAACCTGTTCTCGACCCCCTTCAACATCGCGCTGACGCTGGCCGGCCTTGCGGCGATCGTCTGGCTGATCGCCGCGTCGCTGCCGTGGTGGCTGAATTCGGTCTGGACCGCGTCGTCCCTGACCGAATGCCGCCAGATCGTCGAGGCCTCGGCAGGCCCCGGCGCAACCGGCGCCTGCTGGGCGATGATCCGCGAATGGTGGGGCGCGTTCCTGTTCGGCTTCTACCCGCCGGATCAGTGGTGGCGGCCGATCCTTGCCTTTGGCTTCCTGTTCGCCGCGCTGGCCCCGGTCCTGTTCTCGGGGCAAAAGCGCAACCTGACCATCGTGCTTGGGGCTGTCGCGGCGTTCCTTCTGGTCACGCTTTACCTTGCCGCCGCGCCCGGGCTGGTCTTCGCCGCCGCGATCCTGGTCGTTGCAGCGCTTCTGGCGCTGGTGCAGGTCATGCCCGGCAAGCTGATCTGGGTCACACTGATCTACCCGGCCCTGTGCTTCTGGCTCTTGTGGGGCGGGCCGATCTGGTCGCCCATCGTCGCCATGGCCGGGTTCGGCGTCCTTTACGCCGTTTTCCGTCTTGCGTCGCCCTTCATCGGCCTGGCCCCGGCTGCGGGGGCGGGCGTCGTGGCCGCTGTCCTGTGGTGGCTCTATCTTGACGCGCCGCTGGTCAGCGAGATCCAGTCCGCCCTGCCGTTCGGCCTGCAGTCCATCAACTCCGACCAGTTCGGCGGCTTCCTTCTGGCCATCGTGATCGGCGTCACCGGCATCTCGTTCTCCTTGCCCATCGGCATCCTTCTCGCCCTGGGCCGCCAGTCCGACATGCTGATCGTCAAGACGCTGTCGGTCGGGTTCATCGAGTTCATCCGCGGCGTCCCGTTGATCACGCTGCTCTTCACCGCCTCGCTTCTGTTGCAGTACTTCCTGCCGCCGGGGACGAACTTCGACATCATCCTGCGCGTGATCATCCTCGTCACCTTCTTCGCCGCCGCCTACCGGGCCGAGGGCAGCCCGGGGGGCCCCGCCGCCCTGCCACGCGGCCAGTAGGAGGCCGCCGACGCGCTGCCCCTGGAATACTGGCGCGCGCAGCGGCTGATCATCTTGCCGCAGGCGCTCAAGGTCTCGATCCCCGCCATCGTCTCCACCTTCATCGGGCTCTTCAAGGACACCACGCTGGTCGCCTTCGTCGGCCTGATGGACCCCCTGAAAGGCGTGACCCAGATCGTCCGCGCCGACATCAACTGGAAGGGCATCTACTGGGAGCCCTACATCTTTGTCGGCACCATCTTCTTTCTCATCTGCTTCGGCATGTCGCGGTACTCGATGTATCTCGAACGCAAGCTGAAGACCGATCACCGGTAAGGAACCATCATGGCTGAAGCAGCAAAAATGCAGGTCACCGACGAAGTCGCGATCCAGATCGCCGGCATGAACAAATGGTACGGCCAGTTCCACGTCCTGCGCGACATCAACATGACCGTCATGCGCGGCGAACGAATCGTCATCTGCGGGCCGTCAGGGTCCGGCAAATCGACGCTGATCCGCTGCATCAACCGGCTGGAGGAACACCAGCAGGGCCAGATCATCGTCGACGGGACCGAACTGACCAACGACCTCAAGAACATCGACAAGGTCCGCAGTGAAGTCGGGATGGTGTTCCAGCACTTCAACCTGTTTCCGCACCTCACGATCCTGGAAAACCTCACCCTCGCGCCGATCTGGGTCCGCAAGGTCCCGAAGAAAGAGGCCGAGGAAACCGCGATGTACTTCCTGCAAAAGGTCAAGATCCCGGAACAGGCGCACAAGTATCCCGGCCAGCTTTCGGGAGGCCAGCAGCAGCGCGTCGCCATCGCGCGCAGCTTGTGCATGCGGCCGCGGATCATGCTGTTTGATGAGCCGACCAGCGCCCTTGACCCCGAGATGATCAAGGAAGTCCTCGACACCATGATCCAGCTCGCCGAAGAAGGCATGACGATGATCTGCGTCACGCACGAGATGGGCTTTGCCCAGGCCGTGGCGAACCGGGTGATCTTCATGGACCAGGGCCAGATCGTCGAACAGAACGAACCGAAGGAATTCTTCAGCAATCCGAAGTCCGACCGGACCAAGCTGTTCCTCAGCCAGATCCTGGGGCATTAAGCGCCGGAATTTTCGAAAATTCCGGACCGGAGCCTTCAAAGGCTCCGGCGCGATTTCTTCGAAGAAATCGCCCGCCCTACCGCCGGACCGGCTTGACCCGTGGCTCGGTGCTGCGGATCTGGCTCCCCGCGCCGTGGTCGGTGAACAGCTCCAGAAGGCTGGCGTTCGGCACCTTGCCATCCAGGATCGTCACCGCCCGCACGCCTTCGTCAATCGCCTTCAGCGCGGTTTCGGTCTTGGGGATCATCCCGCCCGAAATCACACCGTCCCGCGTCATCTGGCGAATCTCTTCGGGCGTGATGCTGGTCATCACCTGGCCGCTGGCATCCTTCACTCCCGGCACGTCGGTCAGCAAAAGCAGCCGGTCCGCCTGCAAGGCCCCCGCAATCGCCCCTGCCGCCGTGTCGCCGTTGACGTTGAACGTCTCGTTGTCCTTCATCCCCGTCGCGACCGGAGCGACCACCGGGATGATCCCCGCCCTGTAAAGGTCGCGCAGCACCTGCACGTTCATCTCGATCGGGCGTCCGACAAAGCCCAGTTCGGGGTCATCCGCCTCGCAGACCATCAGGTCGTCGTCCTTGCCCGAGATGCCCACGGCCCGGCCCCCGGCATCCATGATCGCCTGCACGATCCGCTTGTTCACCAGGCCCGACAGGATCATCTCGACGACCTGCACCGTGGCCTTGTCGGTCACCCTTTTGCCGCGCACGAATTCCGACTTGATCCCCAGCTTTTCCAGCATCTCGTTGATCATCGGCCCGCCGCCATGCACCACCACCGGATGCACGCCGACCTGCTTCATCAGCACGATGTCGCGGGCGAATTCCGCCATTGCCGCATCGTCGCCCATGGCATTGCCGCCGAACTTGACCACCACCACCGCGCCCTCGAACCTTTGCAGATAGGGCAGGGCCTCGGACAGCATCTTGGCGGTCGTCTTGGCGTCTTCAACGGTCAGGGTCTGCTGTTTCATGGGCACCTCCGGCTACTGCGCCCATACGGCTTTTCCGCCCTCCCGCCAAGACCATTCGGCCAAGCCTTGCCTTCCCCATCGGGTAGCGTAGCCTGCACCGGCAGAAGGAGCCCCCGATGACCGAACAGAAAACCCTGGTGTTGACAGGCGCAAGCCGGGGCATCGGTCACGCCACCGTCAAGCGTTTCTCGGCCGAGGGCTGGCGCGTCCTGACCTGCTCGCGCCAGCCGTTCGATCCGCGCTGCCCCTGGCCCGATGCCGAGGAAAACCACATCGAGATCGACCTTGCCGATCCGAACAAGACCATCGCCGCCATCGAGACGATCAAGGCCAAGGTCAACGGCCGGGTTCACGCGCTGGTCAACAATGCCGGGATCAGCCCCAAGGGGCCGGGGGGCAAGCGGCTGTCCACGCTGGACACTGACCTGCGGACCTGGGGGCATGTCTTCCACGTCAACTTCTTCGCCAGCGTGATCCTTGCGCGCGGCTTGCAGGCGGAACTGACCGCGACAAAGGGTGCCATCGTCAACGTCACCTCGATCGCCGGGGTCCGGGTGCATCCCTTTGCCGGCGCGGCCTATGCCACGTCCAAGGCCGCCCTGGCCGCGCTGACCCGCGAAATGGCGCATGACTTCGGCCCGCTTGGCGTCCGCGTCAACGCCATCGCCCCGGGCGAGGTCGAAACCGCGATTCTGTCGCCCGGCACCGACAAGATTGTCGAAAAGCTGCCGATGCAGCGTCTGGGTCAACCGAAAGAAGTGGCGGACGTGATCTGGTTCTTGTGCTCGGACCAGTCCAGCTACATCTCGGGTGCCGAGATCGAGGTGAACGGCGCGCAGCACGTCTGACGCCCCGCTGCGTGCTGGGCCCCGTCGTCCTCCCGCAGCGTAGGCTGTGCTACAGCGCACGTTTCCTGATTCGCAGGACAAGGTTAACGCCCGCTGCGCCCGCCGTGCGTCTGTACAGATGCCAGACAGATGCCAGACACAAGGCAGACAGCCGGAATGTTCGAAAAGTGCAAGAATTAACCCAACGATTCAAGGGGTTTCGGGGCCATCGGGCCCCAGCCGCTGAACCGCCCGATCTGACCGCCTTCACGCTTTCCTAACCACCTTTCAGGGCCGCAGATACAGCTTGCCGTCCCGCTCGTACCGGGTCGGGATCGAGGCCCGGTCCACCTCTCCCAGAAGTGTCAGGTAGATGTCTTTCAGCATCTCGGGCGACTGGAAGTGAAAACAGTGGTCGGCGTTGGTCAGCCCGGCGAAATCCTCGCGCCGCTCGTCGTAGTAGACCCCGACATCGACATTCACCGCCTTTGACGGAGCGCTTGCCGGCAGTCCGATCCGCCCCACCCTTGGGGCCACGCCCACCCGCTTGGCCCCGGATATCGACAGGACGGCGTCAAAGGGGTTGGCATAATTCGTCAGCCGCACACAGTGCCGGTACAGCGACGCACTGACCGCCGACGGCCCCATCGAATCGGCGCTGACATCGGCGGCCAGCAGCATCACCTGCCCCAAGGACCAGCCATGCTGCACCAGTGCCGGGCGGTCGTCGGCATCGTCAAACGCCTCATGCAGGACAAACGCCCCCATCGAATGCGCCAGGACATGCGTGCTGATCGCGCAATCCGGGGCCTGGATGCGGGCAAAGGGCACGACGGCGTCGGTCACCAGCCGAAGGGCCGTCAGCTTGGCGTCGGTCCGATCCTCCAGATAATTCAACGCGGTATCGGCGCAGGGCCAGTCGAAACTGACCACCGCTCCGGCATAGCCCAGCGAGTCCAGCCCCTTTCGGATCAGTCGATGCCGCTTCAGGATCAGTGGCAGATCGGTGTTGAAGCCGTGGATATAGATCAGCACTTCGCCGGTCGGACGGCCAAGCGGATCGGTCCCGGTCCTGGCAATGTCGATGACCTTGCGGAACCAGTCGCCGCGCGCAATCGCCATGTCCGGCTTGTGGCTGCTGGCAATTGCGGGGATTTCCAGGAATTTCGTCGGTCCGGGATTGGTCCCGAACGCCCCGCCGGATGTGTTGCGGGCACAGAAGATGTAATCCATCGCCAAAGCCTCCAATCGGGTCGGTTCAAATGCCTCGCCAGACTACCACCGAACCGCCCCCGGTCCAAAGCCTTTGCCTTGACCTGTCGCTCTGGCATAAGGGCGCATCCTGAAAGGCATGGGCATGCTTGACGACTCCGACGACGACATCCACCCGCTCTTCCACGGTGCCCCCAAGGGGGTAGAGTTCCGCAAGCTGCGCAAACGTCTGGTGCAACAGGTGCGCGAGGCGATCGACACCTACGGCATGGCCCGTGCCGGTGACCGCTGGCTGGTCTGTCTTTCCGGGGGCAAGGACAGCTATACCCTGCTTGCGATCCTGCACGAGCTGAAGTGGCGCGGCCTCTTGCCGGTGGACCTTCTGGCCTGCAACCTGGATCAGGGCCAGCCCGGCTTTCCGGCGACTATCCTGCCGGAATTCCTGACGAAAATGGGCGTCCCGCATCGCATCGACTATCAGGACACCTATTCCGTCGTGATCGACAAGATCAAGCCGGGCGGCACGATGTGTTCGCTGTGTTCGCGTCTCAGGCGCGGAAATCTTTACCGGATCGCGCGCGAAGAGGGGTGTTCGACCGTCATCCTTGGCCACCATCGCGATGATATCCTTGAAACGTTTTTCATGAACCTCTTCCATGGCGGGCGTCTTGCCAGCATGCCCCCCCGCCTTCTGAACGAGGACGGCGATCTGTTCGTCGCCCGCCCCCTGGCCTTTGTGTCCGAGTCGGATTGCGCGAAGTTTGCGGCCGGAATGGGCTATCCGATCATCCCCTGCGATCTGTGCGGCAGTCAGGAGGGGTTGCAGCGCGCGCAGGTGAAACGGCTTCTCGACGATTGGGAAATACGCTCGCCCGGGCGTCGTCAGATCATGTTCCGGTCGCTGATGAACGTGCGCCCCTCGCATCTGGCCGATCCCGAGTTGTTCGATTTTGCCGGGCTGGTGGCCGCCAGTGCGGGACTCTCTCTGGCAGATAGCGAAAATTCTTCGCAACTTTCGGCTGAGCGTTAAGGAACTGATCAGGAACATTCGCCTAGCTTGACCCCGAAGAACGCGGCGTGAACACCGCGGGCCCAATTGGGGGGAAAGCTGCATGACCCTGTCCGTCGCGACTGTCGCGGATCGCCTGAAACGGCCGAACGTCCTGTTGTTTCTTCCGGCCTTCATCCTGGGCGCGCTGTGGCTTGGCGGGCCGTCCGGTGTCATCGCGGCGGCGCTGGTCCTGTCCGGTCTGGTGGTCTGGGTCCAGCGCACGACCAGCCTGTCCGACAGCCTGCCAGTGTGCGATCAGGTCGGGGCAGCGCTGGATCGCGCGCTGCGGGACGGGGCCCCTACGGGGGCGTCAACCGGCTGCATCGTGTTGCAATTCGACGATTCCCTGCGCCTGTGCGACCGGCTTGGCCGGGCTCGCCAGTCCGAAATCCTGGCCGCCTCGATCAGCCGACTGCGCGGGGCGATGCGGCCCGGCGACCGGCTCTATGCGCTGGAAGATGGCAGTCTGGCCGTCGCCCTTGGTCCGACGCTTCGCCTGGACCTGGAGGCGATGTTGCGCATCGCAGGCCGTATGCAGTTGGTGGTCCAACAGCCGATGCAGTTGCAGGGCGGCGCGGTCCAACTGACCTGCTCGGTCGGGTTCTGCCCGGCGCGCAGCGTGCCGGGGGCGGGTGGCCGTGCGATCCTTGATGCCGCGCAGATCGCGGCGGACGAAGCCATGCGGCACCGCCCGGCGGCACTGCGGGCCTTTACCCCCGACCTTGCGCAGGTCCGCCAGGCCCGCGATGCGCTGCGTGCCCGTTTTGCGGCGGCGGTGGAAGCAGGGGAAATCCGCGCCTATTTCCAGCCCCAGGTCAGCACCGACAGCGGCGAGGTGACGGGGGTCGAAGCGCTGGCGCGCTGGCATCATCCTGATCGCGGCCTGCTTGGCCCCGGCGACTTTCTGCCCGCCATCGACGGCACGGAACTGATGGACCAGCTTGGGGAAGTGATGCTGGATCAAGGGCTTGCCCTGCTGGCCGCCACCGATGCGCTTGGGGTGCGGATACCGGCCGTGTCGGTCAATCTGACAGCGCGCGACCTTGGCGACGGCCAGCTTCCCGACCGGATGCGCTGGGCGCTGGACAGGCATGGGCTGACACCGTCCCGCCTGACCGTCGAAGTGCTGGAATCGGTCGTCGCGCAATCTGGCGACGACAGTATCGCCCACGTCATTGCCCGGCTTGCCGACCTTGGCTGCGGAATCGATCTGGACGATTTCGGCACCGGCAACGCCTCGATCACCACGATCCGCCGGTTCAACCTTACCCGGCTGAAGATCGACCGCAGTTTCGTGCGCAACGTCGATACCGACCGGGACCAACAGAAATTCGTGACCGCCGTGCTGGCCCTGGCCGAGCAGCTTGGGCTGGACACACTGGCCGAAGGCGTGGAAACCCAGGGCGAACACGCCATGCTGGCGCAACTGGGCTGCGGCCATGTTCAGGGCTTTGTCCTGGCCCGCCCGATGCCAGCGGACGACCTTGCGCTGTGGCTGCGACAGCACCGCGAACGGCTGGACCGGGCCCTGCGGATCGGCGTCGGCATGGGGGCGGCACCCTTGGGACAGGCGCGCCGCGCTGCGAATTGATCGCGGGCGCACCCCGTCGCCGGGCGAAAGCGCTTGACCTTTGCCTGCCCCTGTCGTTGAAGCACCGCTGATCCCTGATCATGCTTGGGTGGCGGGCCGATGGAAGAACAGAATAACAAGAACCTGATCCTGGCGATGGTATTGTCCGCCGCCGTGATGCTTGTCTGGTTCGTCTTTTTCCCGCCGCAGGAGCCGCCCGTCGACCTGACGACGCCGACCACGGCCGAACAGGCCGGGACCGACGTTGCCGCCACAGCCGACGCCTCGACAGGCGACGCGCAGGCGGTGGAGCCGGTGCCCGAAGCCCCGCGCCTGACCATCGACACGCCGAAACTGGGCGGCACCATCTCGCTGCAGGGCGGGCGGATCGACGATCTGTCGCTGAAGACCTACCGCGAGACGCTGGAGCCGGGATCGGCGACCGTCCGGCTTCTGACCCCGGTGGGGCAGGACCTGGCCTACTATACGCTGTTCGGCTGGGTGAACGGCACCGGGCTGGACGCAAGCGACGTGCCCGGCGCGATGACCGAATGGACCCTGGCCAGCGGCAGCACGCTGGCCCCGGATCAGCCGGTGACGCTGACCTGGTCGAACACCAAGGGCCTGACCTTCAGCCGGGTGATTTCGGTGGACAAGGACTATATGTTCTCTGTCACCGACAAGGTCACCAACGGCTCGGCGGCGACCGTCACGCTGCAACCGTACGGCCTGATCGCCCGGCGCGGGTTGCCCAAGCTGCAGAACATCTTTGTCGTCCATGAAGGCGCGGTGCAGCGGGCCGATGGTGAGCTGACGGAAACCGACTACGACGACCTGACCGCCTTTGAGGTTGATCCCACCGAAGGCCTGCCCGCACAGGTGACGTCGGCGACCACGGACGGCTGGGTCGGCTTTACCGACCATTACTGGATGACCACCCTGATTCCCGAACAGGGCAAGCCGTACAAGCAGGTCTTGAAATACGATCCCGCCCGCAACGAATACCTGGCCGACGTGCGCCCCGCTGCCGTCAGCCTTGCCGCCGGCGCCGAGACGACATCGACCATCCAGCTGTTCGCCGGGGCCAAGGAATGGGCCACGATCCGCGCCTACGAGACCGAAGGTGGGATTGCGGGCTTTCTGGACAGCATCGACTGGGGCTGGTTCTTCTTCCTGACCAAGCCGATCTTTGCCGTCCTGCACTGGCTGAACCAGCTTATCGGCAACATGGGCCTGGCGATCATCGGGCTGACCTTCTTCCTGAAATTCCTGGTCCTGCCGCTGGCCTACAAGTCCTACGTCTCGATGGCCCGGATGAAAGAGCTTCAGCCGGAAATGGAGGCGCTGAAAGAGCGCACGGGCGAGGACAAGCAGAAGCTGCAGCGCGAGATGATGCAGCTTTACAAGGACAAGAAGGTGAACCCGGCCGCGGGCTGCCTGCCGATCCTGATCCAGATCCCGATTTTCTTTGCGCTCTACAAGGTGATCTTCGTCACCATCGAACTGCGCCATGCGCCGTTCTTTGGCTGGCTGAACGACCTCTCTGCGCCGGATTCCTCGTCGCTTTACAACCTGTTCGGCCTTCTGCCGTGGGACGCCCCGGTCACCGGATCGTTCCTGCACCTGATCTTCATCGGCGTGCTGCCGATCCTGCTGGGCATCACCATGTGGCTGCAGCAGAAGCTGAACCCGGCGCCCTCGGACCCGGTGCAGCAGCAGATCTTTGCCTGGATGCCCTGGGTATTCATGTTCATGCTGGGCGGCTTTGCCAGCGGTCTGGTGGTCTACTGGATCACCAACAACACGATCACCTTCGTGCAGCAGTACCTGATCATGTGGAGCCACGGAAAGCGGCCCGACATATTTGGCAACATCCGCGCCGCCAAGGCCGCCAAGGCCGAGGCCAAGGTCGCCACCCCGGTCCCGGTGCCGCCGAAAAAGGGCAAGAAGTGACCGCGGCGACGATAGGCAGGGTGGCCCACCTGGTGCGCCACCCGATCAAGTCCGCCGGGTTCGAACAGGTCGAAATGGCCGCGCTGACGGAAGGCGCGGCCTTTCCGTTCGACCGGGTCTGGGCCGTGGCCCACGCCGCTGCGCGTCTGTCTGACCCTTTGGCCTGGGCGTCGAAACTTCAGTTCCTGCGCGGCTGGGCCTCGGCCGATCTCATGGCGATTACGTGCCAGTCGGACCCCGATGCGCGGCAGGTGACCTTGTCACATCCCCGGCGCGAGACCGCCCGTTTCCGCCCCGATGACCCGGCGGATGCCGCCCGGCTGATCGACTGGCTGCGCCCCTTGTGGCCGGAAAATCGCCCCGAGCCTGCGCAGGTGGTCAGCCTTCCGGGGCAGGCCTTCACCGATCAGGATCAGCCACTGGTGTCGATCAACTCGGTTCCGTCGCTGGCCGACCTGTCGGCGCGCATGGGGCAGGACCTGTCGCTGCACCGCTTTCGGGGCAACATCTGGGTCGACGGGTATGCGCCCTGGGCCGAACTGGACCTGATCGGGCAAGTGATCACCATCGGCACCGCCCGCCTGCGGGTCGAAGAACCGATCGGACGCTGCCGCGCGACCGGGGCGAACCCGGTGACCGGTTTGCAGGATGCCGATACGATGGCCGCGCTGGACTCGCAGTTCGGCCACACCGATTTCGGGGTGTTCGCCCGGGTGATCGGCAGC
>Ga0116157_10003583_pt1 | contig 14792 bp, 8 predicted proteins | sample AD_UKC048_MetaG_FD_89882 | JGI IMG/M metagenome (GOLD analysis project Ga0116157, IMG submission 89882) | Active sludge microbial communities of municipal wastewater-treating anaerobic digesters from USA - AD_UKC048_MetaG | ecosystem: Engineered > Bioreactor > Anaerobic > Digestate | place: USA...
AAGAAAAATAAACTTCAATTAAAAGATATTCAAAAAATTATAACCAAGAGCGACCTCAAGGAGAACTTTACTTCCTATCGGATTTTAAAAACTATTGAAAAAACCTTTAATTTCTTTAAGTAGATTTCTCCAAAGCTCGGCTTTTCCCTTTCGAGCCTGCGGCTCTCAATTCCTCAAAGCCAAGCTTTTTTATTTTGTGTCACGCAAAATGAAATGCTGGGCCCCGCCCGCATCGCTACGCGAAGCGTTGCGGGCGGGTGTGGATAACTTCGGGAGAAGTGACCCTTCGGAAGGCTGAGATAAGGGAATAAAATTAGACCTATTTTAGGCAAAAAGGCTAGAATAAGCCAAAATAGTCTAAAAATGAAGATTTTTTGGAAAAAATTTGACAAAAAGAGAATTTAATACTTGCTTTTATTTTTATTTAGTGTAGAATGGATCTATGTTTGTCAAGTAGGTGGCAATTGCAAAATTGCCTTTCAAATATATCAACCCGTAAAGGGGAAAAAATTGTTTTTCAAACAAGAGAAATTAAATTAAATATCTTAAATAAAACTATCCATATTGCTTATTTCTTAGAAATTTAACGAAATAAGTAAGGGATGGGTGTTGTTTTTATGTCTAAAGCCCAAAAAGAATTGAAGGTTAAAGATACCTTTAGCTTGCAGTCTTCATTATCCAAAAGAAAATTCTTCAAGCCAGTAAAAATGGTTTCCCTACCTAACTTGATTGAATCCCAACTGGACTCATATAATTGGTTTTTGGAAAATGGATTAAAAGAACTTTTTAAAGAAGTCAACCCCGTGGTTGATTTTACTGGCAAAGACTCTGAACTCTATTTCGAAGATTATTATCTCGATGATCCGAAATATGATGAAATAACCGCTAAGAATAAAAACATCTCCTATGAAGCTCCGCTTCGCTGTAAAGTAAAATTAGTTATCAAAAGCACGGGCGAAATAAAAGAACAAGAAATATATCTTGGTGATTTTCCAATTATGACTGATCGGGGAACTTTCTTGATTAATGGAGTGGAAAGAGTTGTTGTCAGTCAGTTAATCAGAAGTCCGGGTGTATTCTTCACGATGGAATATCAGAAGGGAAAAAGGCTTTTTGGAGCCAAAATTATTCCTAATCGCGGAGCTTGGCTTGAAATTGATACAGACTTTGAAGGAGTTCTATCAGTTAAAATAGATCGCAAGAGAAAAATACCGGTGTCAGCATTACTCCGGGCTTTTGGATATTCCAACGACAAAGATTTATTGGATCTCTTCAAGAATATTGATAATGGAGAAACAAAATATATTCAAAAAACTATTGAGAAAGATATAACCAAAAATCAGGGGGAAGGATACAAAGAAGTTTATAAAAGAATTCGTCCAGGAGATTTGGCCACTGAAGACAATGCCAAACAAATGATTGATTCAATGTTTTTCAATTTTGAAAGATATGACTTTGGTGAAGTTGGACGATACCGACTCAATCAAAGATTGGAATTCGATTTTCCAAATACTGAAGATTATCGAGTTCTCAGAAGAGAAGATCTGGTGGCTATTATTGGAGAAATTATTCGTTTGAATAATGACAAAACTGCCGTGGCTGATGATATTGACCATTTGGGTAACAGAAGAGTGAGAGCCATCGGGGAATTAGTCCAAAATAAATTGCGCGTCGGTTTTGCCAGAATGGTAAGAAATATCAAGGACAGAATGAGCACCTGCGAAATTGATACGGTGGTTCCAGGACAACTCATCAACTCTCGTCCAATTGCGGCCGCTATCAAGGAATTTTTTTCCAGTTCCCAACTTTCTCAGTTCATGGACCAAGTAAATCCGTTGGCGGAATTGGAACACAAAAGAAGACTTTCAGCGATGGGCCCTGGAGGGCTTACTCGTGAAAGAGCTGGATTTGAAGTGCGCGATGTGCATCATTCTCACTATGGAAGAATCTGCCCAGTAGAAACTCCAGAAGGTCCAAATATTGGTTTGGTCGGTCATTTAGCGACCTATGCCAAAATAAATAAATATGGATTTTTAGAAACTCCTTACTTCAAAGTTTACAGAGAGTTAGAAAACACTGAAGAAAAAATATTACATAAATTTTTGGCTGAAAATGAAGATGATTTTAAGGCTGGAACTTTCATTGATGAAAAAATAGCCAAGGCTATTGCCGGTAATAAAAAAATCAAAACGATTAAAATTAAATCTTGGATGAGCGATGAGATTGAATATGTTAATGCCACCCAAGAAGATAGAAAAAATATTGCGCATGCCGGAATCAGATTGGATGAATACGGCAATGTAATGGACAAAATTATTGAAGCTAGGGTTAAAGGTCATGCAGCTGAAATTGAAGCGGAAAAAATTGATTACATTGATGTTTCTTGTAAACAAATGATTTCAGTCGCTACTGCTTTGATTCCATTTTTGGAACACGACGATGCTAACCGAGCTTTGATGGGATCAAACATGCAGAGACAAGCTGTTTCTTGTGTAAAACCAGAATCTCCAGTTGTCGGGACTGGTATTGAAGATAAATCAGCTTCTGATTCAGGACAGGTTGTTAACGCCAAGGAAGGCGGAGAGGTTGTGGAAGTAGACAGTATTCATATTGTAGTAAAAGAAGAAGCCAAAGTTGGATCCAAAAAACCCTACATTCGCAGAGAATATCCTTTGCAGAATTTTGTAAAGTCGAATGCCTTTACTTGTATGAATCAAATTCCTCGTGTGAAAAAGGGCGACATCATAAAAAAAGGAAAGCTCTTGGCTGATGGTGCTTCAACTGACCATGGAGAATTGGCTCTTGGACAAAATATTTTGTTAGCTTTTATTCCTTGGGAAGGATTTAACTATGAAGATGCTATTATCATTTCAGAAAAACTTTTGCAAGACGACAGATACAGCTCAATTCATATTGAAGATTTTTCTATTGATGTTCGTGATACAAAACTTGGACCGGAGGTTGTGACTCGAGATATCCCAAACATCGGAGAAGAAAGACTCAAGAATTTGGACGAAACTGGAATTATCAGAATCGGAGCGGAAGTAAAATCCGGTGATATCCTAGTTGGAAAAATTTCTCCAAAAGGTGAAGGCGATTTGACCTCAGAAGAAAGATTGTTGCGAGCTATTTTTGGAGAAAAATCCCGAGATGTAAAAGACAGCTCACTCTATTTGCCACACGGCGAATACGGAAAGATTGTGGATATAAAAATATTTTCACGCGAACAAGGCGATAAATTGACTACCGGAGTTATACAACAAATTCAAGTTTCAGTAGCCCAACTCAAGAAAATTTCAGTGGGTGATAAATTGGCCGGACGCCATGGAAACAAGGGTGTTATTTCCCGTATTGCTCCAGTTGAAGATATGCCCTATCTTCCAGATGGAACTCCAGTTGATATGATTCTTAATCCATTGGGAGTAGCCAGTCGTATGAATATTGGTCAGATTTTGGAAACCCATTTGGGATGGGCAGCGACCAAGCTTGGATATAAAGCGGCTTCACCAGCCTTGGATGGTGTTTCTGAAAAACAAATCAAAGAAGAACTCATCAAAGCTGATTTGCCTGAAGATGGAAAAGTCAGATTGGTAAATGGAAAAACTGGAGAATATTTTGATAACAAATCTACGGTGGGCGTAATGTATGTAATGAAATTGCATCATTTGGTTGATGACAAGATTCATATGCGCTCCATTGGTCCTTACTCTTTGATTACTCAGCAACCACTTGGGGGAAAAGCTCAATTCGGAGGACAGAGATTTGGAGAAATGGAAGTTTGGGCGTTGGAAGGTTACGGTGCCGCCTACACTTTGCAAGAGATGCTGACAATTAAATCCGATGATGTAATGGGCAGATCAAAAGCCTATGAGTCTATTATTAAAGGTGAAATGATCAAGAGTCCAAACATCCCAACTTCTTTCAATGTTTTGGTTAACGAACTCAAAGGTTTGTCACTCAGCGTTGAACTCGTGGGTGCCAGAAAAGAAGATGATGAAGATGACACCAAAAAAGAAGAAGTGGGAGATACCGCAACGCAAGTTTAAATTTCTAATTACTAATTGACCTAATTTCTAAAAAAACCCCAATTTTTAAATGACCAATTTTTTAGAAATTAGAAATTTTGTCATTAGATATTGATTAGAAATTAGAAATTCGGATTTAGAAATTCAAAATCAAGATTATATTTAGATTTAATAATATTAAATAAGACTATAAAATAACTTCGATTATTTTATGTAGGTTAAATAATATGGATTCTATAACCAAAGTCAGTGACTTTAATAGTGTAAAAATCAAACTCGCCAGTCCCGAGGAGATTATGGAATGGTCTAACGGAGAAGTGACCCGCCCAGAAACAATCAATTACCGAACTCAACGCTACGAAAAGGATGGACTTTTCTGCGAAAAAATATTCGGACCTTCCAAGGACTGGGAATGTTATTGCGGAAAATACAAGCGAATCAGATATAAAGGTATTGTCTGCGATAAATGCGGAGTGGAAGTTACTCGCTCAAGTGTACGACGCGAAAGAATGGGACACATCCAATTAGCTGTCCCGGTTTCGCATATTTGGTTTTTACGAGGTGTTCCGTCAAAAATCGGAATGGCTTTAGGAATGAGTCCGCAAGAACTGGAAAAGATTATCTACTTCTCCAGCTATATGATTTTGAATGTAGATGAAGAGGAAAGAACCAAGGCCTTGAATCAACTCGATCAGGAATATAAGCTCAAAGTCAAAGAAATCAATAAGCTGGAAGAAGCCGAAAGAAATCAAAAGGTTGAAGATCTCAAAGCAGTTTACCGCAGCACCAAAGATGAACTTAAGGGTTTGGTAAAACTCAAAATTATTTCTGAACTCGAATACTTCAACTTGTCTTCTCGCTATGGACAAGTCTTTTCAGCTGGTATCGGAGCGGAAGCCATCAGGAGGGTTTTGGAAAGCATTAAAATTGAAGAGGAAATCAAAAAACTCAAGAATGATTTGAATGACGAAGAGATTACTGACAAGAAAAAAATACTAAAAAGAATTAAATTATTTCAAGGATTTTTAAAGGCGAAACTCAGATTAGAATGGATGTTGCCAACAATTATCCCAGTTATTCCACCAGATCTCAGGCCAATGGTGGCCTTAGATGGAGGACGTTTTGCGACCTCTGATTTGAACGATCTGTATCGTCGAATTATTAACAGAAATAATCGTCTCAAAAAATTAATTGAAATTGGCGCACCGGAAGTTATTACCCGAAATGAAAAAAGAATGTTGCAAGAAGCTGTCGATGCTTTGTTTGATAACAATGCCCGACGCGGACAAGTGAGTGTGGCTGCTTCAACCGGACAAAAGAGAGCACTCAGATCTTTGGCGGATACTTTGAAAGGAAAGCAAGGACGTTTCCGACAAAACCTTTTGGGTAAGCGCGTTGATTATTCTGGACGTAGTGTTATTGTGGTTGGTCCGAAACTCAAAATTTATCAATGCGGAATTCCCAAGAAAATGGCGTTGGAACTTTTTAAGCCATTTATTATCAACAAATTAATTGAAAGAGAAGCCGCTTATAATGTTCGTAGTGCTGGAAAAATGGTAGAAGCTGAAAGCGAAGAATCATACGAAATTTTGGATGAAATTATTTCTCATCACTATGTGATGTTGAATCGTGCTCCAACTTTGCATCGTTTGAGTATTCAAGCTTTCCGTCCAGTTTTGATTGAAGGAAAAGCTATCCAGGTTCATCCAATGGTATGCTCTGCTTTTAATGCGGACTTCGACGGAGACCAGATGGCGGCCCATGTTCCATTGACAGATAAAGCCAGATGGGAAAGTGAAAACTTGATGCTGAGTTCCAGAAATCTTTTGAAACCAGCCAGTGGTGATCCTATCACTACCCCAACTTTGGATATGGTTTTGGGATGTTACTATATTACTCACTCTTTGGATGGAGCTTTGGGTGAAGGAAAAGTTTTCGGTTCATTCAATGAAGCCGTGATGGCCTATGAACTTGGAGTTATTAATATTCAGGCCAAAATCAAAGTTCTGTTTGATGGCAAAATAATTGAAACAACTGTCGGTAGAATCAGACTAAACGAAATTTTGCCAGAACCGCTCAGATTTTTGAACGATGAAATGACCAAAAAGGAACTCAAGGCTTTGGTAGCGAAAGTGATGGAAATTTCCGAACATGAAGTAGCTGTCAAATTTATTGATGACATCAAGAGCTTGGGTTTTGAATTTGTAACCAAATCGGGTATCAGTTGGGGTATGAACGATTTGTCTGTGCCGATTGAAAAACGAGACATCATGAATGCGGCGGAAGAAAAAGTCGAAGTGGTCAAACAACAATACAACATGGGACTTCTGACAGAAGAAGAAAGAAAAACTCGTGTGATTGAAATCTGGAATGATACTAAAAATACCATCACTGATTTAGTACGCGGAGGCATGGACAAAGAAGGTCCGGTATATTCTATGGTTTATTCAAAAGCCAGAGGTTCTGAGTCGGTTGTGGTTCAGATGTCAGGTATGAAAGGTTTGATGGCGGGACCAACTGGAGAAACTATTGAATTGCCGATCAAGAGTTGTTACAAGGAAGGTTTGAATGTATTGGAATATTTCATTTCTACTCATGGAGCGAGAAAAGGTATGGCTGATACCGCTCTTCGAACAGCGACTGCTGGATATTTGACCAGAAGACTAGTTGATGTTTCTCAAGATGTAATTGTTCAAGAAGAAGATTGTAAAGACAAAACTGGAATATATTTATATAAAGAAGATTCTGATAGAATCGGACAAAGTTTTGCCACTCGAATCATCGGTAGAGTTACCTTGGAAGATGTGGCTGATCCACACACGGGAGAAATCATTGTGGAAAAAGGTGCCTTGATCAATAAAGAACAGGGTAATCGAATGGAAAAACTCAATATTCCAAAGGTAAAAATCAGATCAGTGGTAACTTGCAAAACTTCTCGTGGAGTTTGTCAGAAATGTTATGGAGTTGATTTGGGACGAGGCAATTTGGTTCAAATCGGACAAGCCGTTGGAATCGTAGCGGCGCAAGCCATTGGAGAACCGGGAACACAGTTGACTATGCGTACCTTCCATATTGGAGGTATTGCTGGATCTGATATTACTCAAGGCTTGCCACGTGTGGAAGAACTCTTTGAAGCCAGGCCTCCGAAGGGAGAGGCGACGATTGCCAGAATGGAAGGAAAGGTTGTGGAAATCGTCAATGGCGAAAAGATTATTACTATCAATATTGAATCACAAGATAAAAACAAGAAGGTTGAGGAATATCAAGTTTCTGCCGGCAGCACATTGAAAGTCGCCGAAGGAGATTTGGTGGGTAAAGGTTCAAAATTGATTGAAGGAAACATTGAACTTAAGAGTTTATATAAAACTATGGGCTGGGAAGAAGTTCACCGATATATTGTCCGTGAAATTCAGGAAATTTATGCTTTCCAAGGAGAAGGTATCAATGACAAGCACATTGAAGTTATTGTACGTCAAATGCTGAGTCGAATTTTGATCAGTGATTCTGGAGATTCAACTTTGGTTTCAGGTGAAATCGTTGAAAAAGATGAATTTGAAGAAACTAATTCAGCCTTGAAGGCTGAAGGCAAAGAATTGGTTAAGGGCGAAAGAATGCTGATGGGTATTACCAAAGTAGCTCTTTCAACCGAAAGCTTCCTCTCGGCGGCATCTTTTCAAGAAACCGCCAGAGTTCTCATCAATGCCGCTGTGGTTGGCAAAGAGGACAAACTTCGAGGTCTCAAAGAAAATGTCATTATTGGTAAGCTTATCCCAGCTGGAACAGGCTACCGCAAGAAAAACTAAAAAACTTCAGATATACAAAAACCAGCTTTCATGAGGCTGGTTTTTGTTTCGACTAAGTATTGACAACTTCTGTTATTTATGCTACTTTTAGATGTTCTTTAAAAAACAGAAAGAGAGAGGGGGGAGGGGAAAAATATGCAGAATAATGTGTTGCCAGAAAAGAGGAGAGTTTATTCCGTAGATGAAATGAAAATAGAAGTTGATGGAATGAGCAGCATGTTAAATGAACTCAGAAATGAAATAATTCGTTTTAAAGAAATCCCTCAGTTTTTAGAAGTTTTCTCTTATGAGGATATCGAAAAAATGAATCTTGAGGAAAGAGAAATTGCGAAGAATTTGCAAAAAATTACAGAAATAAAGCGGGCTATTCGTTCTGGGTATATTGAACTTCTAACAGACGAATCAATATCGGAAATGTTCAGTGAAACGAAGGAAAGAGTGATTGGCTTGTGGATTTTTATTGAAAGGATGAAGTCAAAGGTTTACGCGATGAATGTTACTTTGGATCAATTTATATTTTACCCAATTTCAACGACGATTTTTTTTATTGGCAGATATCGTTATAGAAGAATGACGGATGGTCTTCAGGCTGCAGATGAATAGGGCACTTTTTTTAAAAGGAGGAATTAAGGTGAATAAAGCAAGGATCATGTATTCAAAGGATACAAATTTGTTTGTGGAGGCCGCAAACTGGGCCATGCTCGGTTTTGGGGTCCTTAGCGAAGACGATGGCTTTCTGACTATTTCAGAAGCTCAGTGTTCCCCAAGGCCACTAAGTGAAGTGCTTGACTTCGCTATGATTAAAAAAATTGAAGATGGTGGTGGGAAGGTCATCGAAAAAAACTGGTGATAGATAGGCCCGTTCAGATATAATTCTGGACGGGCTGTTGTTTTTTAATGCTATAATTAATTTATAAATATAGTTTTAATTTAAAATGAATAATATACTCACAAAAATCCGCAAGGAGTTAAAGCAGAATGCGGATGAAAAAACCAAAAAAAGTGGAGAAAGATTTTTCAAAGAAAAAGTAAAAATGCACGGAGTCAAAAGCGCAACTGTCGGTCAGATTGGCAGAAAATATTTCAAAGAAATAAAAGGCAAAAGCAAAAAAGAAATTTTTGCATTTTGTGAAGAACTTTGGAAATCAGAATATCTGGAAGAATCTTTCATTGCTTGCAACTGGTCATATTCTTTGCATAAAGATTATGCGGAAAAAGATTTTTTGATTTTTGAAAAATGGGTGAAAAAATATATCAATAATTGGGCAGCATGTGATACCTTTTGCAATCACACGGTTGGAGCCTTGGTCGAAAAATTTCCAAGATATTTGATTGATCTCAAAAAATGGACGAAATCCCAAAACCTTTGGGTGCGTCGCGCTTCGGCTGTATCACTGATTGTGCCTGTAAAAAGGGGAAAGTTTTTGCCGGAAGTTTTTGCGATTGCCGATATTTTGCTATGTGATCAGGAAGATATGGTACAAAAGGGCTACGGCTGGCTGTTGAAAGTGGCGAGTCTTGTTCACCAGAAAGAAGTATTCAACTATGTCATGAAAAACAAGGACAAGATGCCCAGAACATCCTTGCGCTATGCCATTGAAAAAATGCCCAAAGATTTGAAAATCAAGGCTATGAAAAGACAATAAAGGTGATTTTTTTGATTAATATTTCAAATTACTTCTTTATTTTAGTGGGTTTTCTGTTTTTTTTATGCTAAAAAATACTTATCCACAGAAGAACTATTGCATAAATAATAAAAGAGTGATAAGATATCACTGTTGTTGTTTTCAGCTACTCAACAAGAAGCGATAAATTTATTTGTGTGAGCATAATAATTTTATCTTTATGCAAATTTATACAAAGCTCGACTTTTCCCTTGCAAATTAACATTTGCAATTTCTCAAAGCCAAACTTTAACCCAGCATTAATTTTTTCTTGTTTTTTTAAATTTGTGTTAAAATAGAAGCACTATGGGGAGAAAAAAGAAATATCTAAATAAAGACGAAGAAAATCTTGAGTCTGATGAAAGAAGGTCCAACATTGCCTCCGATGCCAAGAGAGGGGTGGCAGCGGTTTTTTTGTTTGCCCTGGCTTTGGTTTTGATTTTGGGATTTATCGGCAAAGCCGGAGTTGTTGGAGAGCGTCTGAGCAGCATCTTTGGCCTAGCTATTGGTTGGGTTAAAATGATTTTTCCAATCTTCTTGTTGTTGGCTGGAATAATTTTACTTCTCAGGAAGGAAACATCGTTTTATGTTTCCAAGCTTTTGGGTTTAATTGTTGTTTTGTTGGGGATTTCTGGATTTTTTCATTGGTTTTTTTCTGTGGAAAAAATGGCACAAGTTGCGGAGGAGGGATCAGGTGGAGGATATGTCGGTTTTGGTATAGCACATCTGGCGGTTAAATATTTGGGACAGGCTGGAGGACTCGTAATTATTCTGGCTTTTATTATTTGTGGCTTTATTGTGGCTTTTAATTTTTCAATAATTAATTTTATTACAAGATTAAAATCAATTGGGAAAAAAGAAGAAGTGGCTGAAGATGAAGAGGCGACGGATGCGGAAATAAAAGAATCAGAGATAATAGAGAAAACAATTCCGGCCAAAGAAGATGAAAAGAACGATGGCAATATTGGAAAAATAGAGTTTGTAGAAGGACCGGATAAATTTGAAAGTAATAAAGAAGGGGCAAATTTTTCTCACAAATCATTTTCTCAATCAATAAAGAATACATTTTCAGGCAGAAAAAATTCAGCTGAGAAAAAATCCAAGAATGATCAGGGCGATTGGAAATTGCCGCCAGTGAGTCTTTTGGAAAAAAGTTCCGGTTCAGCTTTCGGTGGAGACACAGAAAAGAACGCCGAAATCATCCAAAGAACTTTGAAAAATTTTGGCATAGACGTGGAAAAGGGTGAGATAAAAGTTGGTCCGGCAGTTACGCAGTATAGCTTTCGCCCGGCCGTAGGCGTTAAAATTTCCAGAATTTTGGCTTTGCAAAACGATTTAGCCTTGGCTATGGCAGTGCATCCAATCAGAATTGAAGCACCAATTCCGGGGAAATCTTTGATTGGCATTGAAGCGCCGAATAAAATCCCAGAAAGGGTGTGTCTCAGAGATGTGGTGGGTAGCAAGGATTTTGTTGGACGCGAATCTGATCTGATGTTAGCTCTGGGAAAAGATGTGAGTGGAAATTATATTCTGGGTAACTTGGAAAAAATGCCACACATGATGATTGCCGGTTCGACCGGAACCGGAAAATCAGTGGCTATCAATTCAATTATTACAACGTTGCTTTATCAAAACTCTCCCAAAAATTTGAAATTTTTGATGATTGATCCAAAAAGAGTTGAACTTTCTTTGTATAATAAGATCCCACATCTTTTGAGTGATGTGATTGTGGATAATAATAAAGTTTTGAATGCTCTTAAATGGGCGGTGGGTGAAATGGAAAGAAGATACAGATTGTTGCAAGAAATTTCATCGCGCGATATCAAATCATATAATGATAAAATTAAAAAAGGAGAGAAAAGAAAGTATCAAAATCCAGAAACAGGAGAAATTATTGAGGAAGAGCTGGAAAGCTTGCCATTTATTGTTATCGTTATTGATGAAGTGGCCGACCTCATGGGCAGTCATGGAAAAATTGTCGAAGGCTCGATTGTAAGACTAGCACAAATGGCCCGTGCTGTTGGAATTCATTTAATCGTTTCCACCCAGAGACCATCCGTAGAAGTTTTGACAGGCCTCATTAAAGCTAACATTACAACTCGAATTGCTTTTCAAGTGGCGACGCAAATAGACTCTCGAACGATTATCGACATGGGTGGAGCGGAGAAACTTTTGGGTAATGGAGATATGCTCTATCTTTCAGCGTCTTCTCCAAAACCAAAAAGAATTCAAGGCGTTTTCATTAGTGAAGCGGAGGTTAAAAAGGTGGTTAAATTTATTTGTAGTCAAAAAATTGATGAGGATGAGGTCCCAAGTGATCTGGATACTGGTTCAGAAGAAGAGGACTCAAAAAGTTTTTCATCTGCTCCACCGCGGGGACTTATGGACTTCAACTCTAGCAGTGATGATGAAGATGAGCTCTTGGAACAAGCCAAGGAAGTTGTGATTCAGGCTAAGAAGGCTTCAGCTTCTCTTCTGCAAAGAAGATTACGGGTGGGCTATGCGAGAGCAGCCAGACTTCTGGATATTATGGAAGACAAAGGAATCGTGGGGCCAGCTGACGGAGCCAAGCCCAGAGAGGTTTATCTGGGAGAAGAAAAGCCGGGTTATGATGATCCGATGTCTGATCAGATGAAAAGAGATAAGTGGCAAATGTAACGGAAATTTTAAATTTTAAATTTTAAATTTTAATTCAATTTTTAATTTCTTAATGTTTAAATAATTTTAAAATTTATTCATTTGGATTTAATTTAAAATTTGAAACTTATAATTTAAAATTGCCGATTGTTATGAATGGTTTTACTAAAAAAAGCATTGGAACTCTTACATTAGGGGAAAAGCTCAGAAAGCTCAGGAGTGACAGAAGAATAAGTCTCACTGATGTTTCCCGTAATACCAACATCCAAGTTAAATATTTGGAATTTATTGAAGGTGGAAATTATGACAAGTTACCAGCGGATGTTTATGCCAAGGGATTTTTAAAAAGTTATGCTGAATTTTTAGGCATCGATGAGAATGCCATGGTTAAGTTATTTGAGAAAGAGAAGGAAATAAAAAAGAACTTGAGACTTTCTAAAAATAAAAAAGAAGAAGGGAAAGACAATTTTAGGTTGTTGAAACCTCTCAAAATTCATTCCTTTGTTTTTACTCCCAAGATTATTGCGGGTACCTTGATTACGGTCTTGGTTTTGGCTGGCTTCATATATTTATATCGAGAGATTGGCTCTTTTGCGAGTGTACCAAGATTAGTTGTTTTGAATCCGCAGCAAAATGCAGTTGTTCAGGGAAGTTCGACTTTGGTCGAAGGCATCACAGACAGGGATGCTAAACTTTCAGTAAATGGCCAACCTGTTTTGGTGAATGATGATGGAAATTTCCGAGAGAGTTTAATTTTACAATCAGGCTCGAATATCATTAATATAAAATCCATCAATCGTTTTAAAAAAGAAACTGAAGAAACTATAACGGTCCAAGCTGTCTTCCAAGAAAATATTTCGACTAATGAAAATGAATCAAGTGAGGTGCAAAATGAAAATACTAATCTGCAACCAGGGGGTGTGATTTTGGAAATAAAAGTTGATTCGGGTCCAGTCCAGATCAGTATAGAGGCTGACGGAAATCTAGTTTTTAATGGAACAATTTTAACGGGAGGAATGCAATCTTTTACAGCTAAAGAAAAAATTGTTGTTGATTCCGGAAAAGCTAGTAATACTTTCGTAAAATTTAATGGAAAAGATGTTGGAGCGTTAGGAGAAAAGCCAATCGCTATAAAAGGGGTAACATTTACGAAAGATATGAAATATTAATCCCTCACCCTCGCTTGGCTGACTGATGCAAATAGTAACAATTAATAAATTGAAGAAATTATATGAAAGATGAACAAAACAAAGCAGTTGATACGATTGTCGAACAAATAAAAGATAAATTTGGAGAAGGCGTCATTATGATGCTGGGTAATGTCAAAAGAGTAGATGTTGAATCTATTTCCAGCGGTTCAATTTCCTTGGATATTGCTTTGGGTATCGGTGGAATTCCACGAGGTAGGGTAATTGAGGTCTATGGGCCAGAATCATCTGGGAAAACTACTTTGACTTTGCATGTCATCGCCAATGCCCAAAAAGCAGGAGGCATCGCCGCTTTTATTGATGCTGAGCACGCTTTGGATCCAGAATACGCCAAGAAAATAGGCGTAAATATAAAGGATTTGCTTATTTCCCAGCCAGATAACGGAGAGCAAGCTTTGGATATTGTTGAGACCTTGGTTAACTCAGGAGCCATTAGTGTTATCGTGGTGGATTCTGTAGCGGCCTTGGTACCCAAAGCTGAAATTGAAGGCGATATGGGAGATCAACATATGGGCAGACAAGCCAGACTAATGTCGCAGGCTCTGCGAAAACTTACCGCCATTGTAGCTAAGTCAAATTGTACTGTTATTTTCATCAATCAAATCAGAATGAAAATCGGAATAGTTTTTGGAAATCCAGAAACAACAACCGGAGGAAATGCGCTCAAGTTTTATTCTTCTGTACGTATTGAAGTGAGACGATCAGCTCAAATAAAGAAGGGGGAAGATATTGTGGGTAATCGAGTGAAAGTAAAAATTGTCAAAAATAAAGTAGCACCTCCATTTAAGACGGCCGAGTTTGATATTATGTATAACGAAGGAATTTCTGCTTCCGGCGATCTTTTGGATACCGGAGTGAAGTTGGAAGCGATTGAGAAAAAAGGTAATTCATATTCTTTTGGAGAAATAAAACTAGGTGTCGGACGTGAAGCAGCCAAGGCTGTGATTAAAGCTGATGCAAAAATGTCAAAAGAAATTTCAAAAAAGATTTATGAAAAAATGAAAGAGAAAGAAGAAGTGTCGGAATAGTATTGACTTTTACCTCAGTTAGGTGTATAATGATAATACAGTGATGAAAAAAGCAAAAAGAAGGCGGGTGAATTCCCGTCTTTTTCTTTTTTTATTCCCAAATTTAAGTTTAATTAGTAATTTTTTCCATCCAAGGCACATCCGCCTCAGTTGGAAATACAAATAATATGGAGGAAGACATCAAAATAGAGGGGGAAGAAGGAGGTTGCAATAGTCCGGATTGTCCGGAGTGTCGCAAAAGATCAGAGCAAATGAAAAAAGAAGAAGATAGAAATTTTGCTCTTTTGGTAGCACTGGTGCCGGTGATGGTATTCACATTCATCAGTACTGCCGGAATGTTCTAAAAAATAAAAAATATTGGAGTATTTTAGAAAACAATAATTAAGGTAATTATTTACATAATAAAAAAAATAAATTATTGGAAAAG
>Ga0116157_10003584_pt1 | contig 14791 bp, 12 predicted proteins | sample AD_UKC048_MetaG_FD_89882 | JGI IMG/M metagenome (GOLD analysis project Ga0116157, IMG submission 89882) | Active sludge microbial communities of municipal wastewater-treating anaerobic digesters from USA - AD_UKC048_MetaG | ecosystem: Engineered > Bioreactor > Anaerobic > Digestate | place: USA...
GAGATCCGTTCGAAGACCGGCGTCCATCGGGGCGCCGGAGCGTTTGTTCCTGCCATGGCTGCACTATAGCGCGGGACGACCCGCCACGTCGACATTGTAATGGAGGAAACGATGGATAGCGGAAAGACTAGGGTGTACGGCTACCGGTGGGTCGTACTCGGCGCCTTCATGATGGTCAACCTGGCCATCCAGCTCCTATGGATATCGTACGCCCCGGTCACCGGCCAGGCCGCCGCGCTGTACGGGGTGAGCGACCTGAAGATTGGCATGTTTTCGATGCTCTTCATGCTAGCCTTCATCCCCCTGTCCATACCGGTGTCGTGGGCCATAGACACGCTCGGCTTCAGAGTCACCGTCGGCGTCGGCTCCGCGCTGATGGGCGCGTTCGGCGTGATGCGCGGCCTGGCCGGAGACGGCTACGGCCTGGCCTTCGCGGCCACCGTCGGGCTGGCCGCGGCTCAGCCCTTCCTGCTCAACGCCTGGACCAAGGTGCCAGCGCTCTGGTTCCCGCCTGGCGAGCGGGCGACGGCCGTCGGCCTCGTGACGCTGGCCAATCTGGTCGGCACGGCCCTTGGCATGGTACTCACGCCGGCCCTGGCGGAGAGCCTGCCCATACCGACGATACAGCTGTACTACGGCGCCTTCTCCGCCGCCTGCGCGGCTATCTTCATAGTGGTCGCCAGGGAGAAGCCCGCCACGCCGCCGAGCGACGACGCCGGCCAGGCGCGCTCGCTGATGCTCGAGGGACTCAGGCACGCCTTTGCGGTGCCGAGCTTCAGGCGGTACCTCGTCTTGTCCTTCGTCGGCCTCGGGATCTTCAACGGCGTTACCACCTGGATAGAGGCTATCGTGCGCCCGCGCGGCTTCGGTCCGTCCGAGGCGGGCACCCTGGGCGCGGTGATGCTCGTCGCAGGCGTCGTGGGCGCGGTGCTGCTGCCGGCGCTGTCCGACAAGGCAGGCAGGCGCAAGCCCTTTCTCGGCCTCGGGCTGGCCTTGGCGATCCCTGGCCTGGCCGGCATTGCGCTCGCCCAGAGCTTCGCTCTCCTATGCGCCTCGGCCGCGGCGCTCGGCTTCTTCCTGACCAGCGTGATGCCGACCGGCATGCAGTACGCGTCCGAGGTGACCCGCCCCACCCCCGAGGGCACCTCGAACGGGCTCATCCAGCTGTTCGGGCAGGCCTCGGTCGCGTTCGTCTACCTCATGGAGGCGATGCGCGGCGCCGACGGCTCCTTTACCCTGGCGCTCATCGTCGCCTGCGGCCTGCTCGCCGTAAGCGCTCTCGTGACGATCAGCCTCACGGAGTCGTCGCCCCTGGCCTCGGCCTCGATGGCCGCAGACCCAAGCGGCGAGACGGGCTCATCTCGAGGTTGACGAATCGATAAAAATGGACTAATAATAGCCCGTAGAGGCCGTCAGGCTCTCCCGAGCCGAGTCCCGATATCATTCGGTATTCGGCTCGAGAGCTTAGGACGACTTTTTATTTGAACGAATATCGACATAGGTGTCGGTAATAATATATCCGATTACGAGAACGGGAGGTAGGAAGCGCATGGACGCGTTCAAAGTCCTAGAAATCAAGAAGAGCGTCTATGAAGGCAACGACAAACGGGCCGGGGCGCTCCGCTCCGGGCTCAAGAAGGATGGCGTGTTCCTCCTCAACCTGATGTCGTCGCCCGGCTCGGGCAAGACGACGACGGTGATGCGCACGATAGAGGCGCTTCGCGGCGACATGCGCATAGGCGTCCTCGAGGCCGACATAGACTCCGACGTCGACGCGCGCACCGTCGCCGAGAGCGGCACGCGCGTCATCCAGCTTCACTCGGGCGGCATGTGCCACCTGACCGCCGACATGACCAGGCAGGGTCTCGAGGGCCTCGGCACCGAGGGCCTGGACCTCGTCATCCTGGAGAACATCGGCAACCTGATCTGCACGGCCGAAGTCGACGTGGGCGCCGCCAAGAGCGCGATGATCCTGTCGGTGCCCGAGGGCGACGACAAGCCGCTCAAGTACCCGATGATGTTCGAGCGGGTGGACGTCCTCCTCATCAACAAGATAGACGCGATCAGCTTCTTTAATTTCGACATGGAGGCCGTACGCGAGCGCGTCACGGCGATGAACCCCGGCATCAAGATCATTCCTATATCGGCGAAGACCGGCGAAGGCGTGGCCGAGTGGGCGGACTGGATCCGCTCCGCCGTACGGGACTGGAAGCGGGCGTAGCCCCGGGCTACGCAGAATCACACGAGGAGAGGCACATGGTCAAAGAGAGAGTCCTGGATCTTGCCAATAAGATCAGCAACAAGCAGCGCGGCGCCAAGAACGAGATCAAGCCCACCGACCCGGAGTACATGATCCTGGAGCCCATCGTCACCGAGGAGATGGCCGAGGTGGCCCTGCACCTGGGGTTCCGAACCCCCAAGAGCGCCGAGGACGTGGCGCCGCTGTGCGGCAAGACCGTGGAGGACACGCACCGCCTGCTCATGGAGCTCGCCGACGCGGGCGTGTGCTTCGTCAACGTCAAGGACGGTGTCGACAAGTTCTGGTACGACACCTGGATACCCGGCATCATGGAGATGATGGTAAACAAGTACTCCAACGTCGAGAAGTACCCGCAGATCGGCCGCGCGATGGAGGCCTATGGCCGCGTCCGCGGGCCCATGACCTCCGGCGTCTTCCCCGTCGGCACGGGCCTCATGCGCGTCATCCCGATCGAGAAGGCCATCATGGGCGAGACCAGGCGGGCCTCCTACGAGGAAATATCCAAGTACCTGGAGGAGAACGACCTCTTCACCGTGTCGAACTGCTCATGCCGCTCCACGCGCGAGATCATGGGCGAGGGCTGCGGCCACCTGAAGGAAGACATGTGCATCCAGATGGGCCACGCCGCGGAGTACTACATACGCACGAAACGCGGCCGTCAGATCACCCGAGAGGAAGCCTACGAGATAATCAAGCGGGCCGAGGAAAACGGCCTGATGCACCAGATACCCAACATCGACGGCGGAGGCAAGACCCACGCCATCTGCAACTGCTGCGGCTGCGGCTGTCTATCCCTGCGTACCGCTGAAATGTTCCACAACACCAACATGGTACGCTCCAACTACGTGGCCAAGGTCGACGCCGAGAAGTGCATGGCCTGCGGCGAGTGCGTGGAGAACTGCCCCGTCGGCGCCCTCAAGCTCGGCCAGAAGATCCATACCAAGAAGCCGCTACCGAAGCTCAAGAAGCCGGACCTGCCCGAGTTCACCGACTGGACGCCGGAGCACTGGAATCCCGACTACCGCACCAACCGCGAGGTATCCTTCGCGACCGGCACGAGTCCCTGCAAGGCCGAGTGCCCGGCGCATATCGGTGTTCAAGGCTACGTCAAGTTGGCGTCCGAGGGTAAGTACGCCGAGGCGCTGGAGCTGATCAAGCGCGAGAACCCGTTCCCGGCCGTCTGCGGCCGCGTCTGCTCCAAGCGCTGCGAGGCGGGTTGCACCCGTAACGGCCTGGACGAGCCGGTGGCCGTGGACGACATCAAGAAGTTCATAGCCGATCAAGACCTCAACGCAACGCGCCGTTTCGTGCCGAATAAGCGCCACGACTATAGCGACAAGAAGATAGCTATCGTGGGCGCCGGCCCCGCGGGCCTGTCCTGCGCCTACTACCTGGCCCTGGACGGCTACTCGGTCACCGTGTTCGAGAAGCGCGCGATGCTCGGCGGCATGCTGACGCTGGGCATCCCGAGTTTCCGCCTGGAGAAGGACGTCATCAACGCGGAGATCGATATCATCCGCGAGCTGGGCGTGGAGTTCCGGACCGGCGTCGAGGTCGGTGTCGACGTGACGCTGGCGGAGCTGCGCAAGCAGGGCTATACCGGCTTCTACCTGGCCATAGGTGCGCAGGCCGGCCGCAGGATGGGCATCGAGGGCGAGGACGCCGAGGGGGTGATGACCGGCGTCGACTTCATGCGTTCGGTCAACCTGGGCGAGAAGGTCAGCCTGCCGGGCAAGGTCGTCGTCATAGGCGGCGGCAACGTGGCCATCGACGTGGCGCGCACCGCGGCCCGCGTCGGCGCCGCGACCGTCGGCATGTACTGCCTGGAGAGCCGCGCGGAGATGCCCGCCGCCCTCGACGAGCTAGCAGAGGCGGAAGAAGAGAAGATCGGCATCGAGAACGGTTGGGGCCCCAAGCGCATCGTCGTGGAGAACGGCCGCGTCAAGGCTGTCGAGTTCAAGCGTTGCGTGTCCGTCTTCGACGAGAACAAGCGCTTTAACCCGAGGTACGACGAGAGCGACACGATGACGGTTGAGGCCGACTACGTGTTGTCGTCCATAGGCCAGGCTATTGACTGGGGCAAGCTACTGGACGGCGCCAAGGTGGAGCTGAAACCGAACAAGGGGCCCGTGGCCGATTCGATCACCTATCAGACCGCCGAGCCCGACGTGTTCGTAGGCGGGGACGTCTTTACCGGACCGCGCTTCGCGATAGACGCGATAGCCGCCGGCAAGGAAGGCGCCATCTCCCTGCACCGCTACGTGCAGAAGGGCCAGAGCCTCGTCATGGGTCGCCTCAAGCGCAACTACGTGCCCCTCAACAAGGACAACGTGGATCTGGACGGATACGACAACATACCCCGCCAGCGCGCCGCCCACGCCCCGGCCAAGGACGCCTTCAAGGACGTTCGCGGTACCTTTACCCCGGAGCAGATCAAGAAGGAAGCCGAGCGTTGCCTGAGCTGCGGCGCCACCTTCGTCGACACGACCCTGTGCGTCGGATGCGGCATGTGCGCCACCAAGTGCAAATTCGACGCCATAAGCCTGGAGCGTACGTTCGACGGCCACGGCGAGGACTACCGGGACCTGAAGCCCATACTCATCAAGAGCGTGCTCAAACGCAAGCTGAGGATTGCGATCAGGAAGCCTGGCCGGCTGCTCAAGTCGGCGTTCGTGCCTAAGCAGGACTAGGCCTCCAATCGGCCAGAGACTATTCGGACGGGGGACGATGGTTCCCCCGTCCATCGTATCTACGGGAGAGGTGGGGTCCTTGCACGAGCTGAGCGTTGTCATAGAGGTCGTAAGGACCGTCGAGGAGTTCGCCAGGGAGAACGGCGTTACCCGGATAGATAAGCTGGTCCTTCAGATAGGCGAGCTATCGTCGATGATCCCCCAGTATATAGAGGACTGCTTCCCGTGCGCCGTCGACGGCACCTCCATGGTCGACACCAAGCTGGAGATAGAGATCCTGCCCGGCAACGGGCGCTGCAGGTCCTGCGGAGCTATGTTCAACCTGGTGGCGAACAAGGGCATCTGTCCCGAGTGCGGCGTCAAGGATGCGGAAGTCATCTCAGGCAAGGAGTTCATGATCAAGGAAATCGTCGCCTGCTAGGCGACGAGCCGACGAGCCGACGAGCGATCCGGCCTTAGCCTCGCCTCCCGCTTACGGCTTCGCGGCCGTTTTCCTGCCCGTCCCGATCGCGCCGTCCAGCGCCAGCCCGGCTACCACGACGATCGTGCCGACGAGCTTCCGAGGGTCGAAGGCCCCGGAAACGACGGCGTCCATGACCACGCCCGACAGCGCCTGCCCCGAGAACAGGAGCAGGGTCGCCCTGAACGCCGACAGCCTGGCGAACACCAGGTTCATCGACAGGACGACCATCACGCCCAGCGAGGCGCCGCCGGCGGCCAGGAAGGGGCCGGCCTCGGCCACCGTAGCGGCGGCCGAGCGCCAATCCGGCCCGGTAGCCGCGACGATGATCAGCGTCACGGTCAGGCCGCTGATATAGTTCCAGCGCGCGCTCCTGAGCGTGCCGTTCCTCCGGCCGTGTTCCGCGTTGAGGAGCGCGTTGAGGCCGGTGCATAGGCCGCTACCGAGGGCTATCAGCATGGCGACGCCGTCGGAGCGCCAGTTCCTGGCTATCACGATGGCCCCGATCACGGCCAGCGCCATGCCGGGCAACCTCCGGACCGAGACGGGACGCCTCTCCCGGCCAAGGAAACCCGTCGCGTCGGCGAGTATGGAGAAGACCGTCTGCCCTATCAGCCCGAGCGCCACCGCGAGCGAGGCGTCCAACACGGTGTACGAATAGTTGCACGAGAAGACCGTACCGACGCCGACCACTCCGCCCAAGTACAGATAGAACGGCAGGCGGCTCGCCTTGCCGAGCGGCCGCCCCGCGGCCCGCCCATAGGCGGTCCGCGCCGCCAGAATGCCATGGATGATCACGATGCCGGCGACGTGGATGGTCAGGGCGGCGGTCAGGGCCCCGACTGACGACGACAGGCGGCTGTTGACGCCGTTCATCATGGTGATGAGCACCCCAATGAAGGGCGCCGCGATACCGTACATGGTTCCTCCTGAATACACGGCTGATTATGGCGTCGGGGACTTGCATACGATAGGACATATGTCCTATCGTCGCTTAAAAGGACGACCATGGACGCATCAGGTCGCTATATAGCTCGCTACGAGCTCAGCCGCATCTTCAGCCCCGAGCTACTCGCGGCCCTGCGCCTTCGACGCTACGATCCCGGGGCCATCATCATCCGCTCGGGCGATCCCGTCGACGAGGTGCTGTTCTTCGTCGACGGACGGGCCAAGGCCTACAGTACGCTGGACAACGGCCAGCGCGTACTCGCCTCGTTCTACCTGCCGTTCGACGCGTTCGGCGAGGCGGAGCTGTTCTCGTCCGAGCGCTACGCGTTGACCATCGAGGCCATAACCGAGTCAGCCTGCCTCTGCCTGTCGGCGGCCGCGCTGTTGGGCGCGGCCCCGAGCAACCACCGGCTCCTCGCCTACCTCTGCGGCCGGCTCGGGGCCAAGCTCAACGACCGGTTCACCGCCGAGTCCATAAACCTACGCTACCCGGTCGAGCGCCGGCTAGCCAGCTACCTGCTCGCCTCGAGCGACGACGGCGGGATCATCGCGGCCGACGACCTCGGCGACCTGGCCGACTATATAGGCTGTAGCTACCGCCAACTGTCGCGGGTCGTCAGGGACTTCCGCGCCCGAGGCATACTGTCGGGACGGCGCGGCGGGCTTACAGTAGCCGATCGCTCCGCGCTCGAGCCGTTGGCCGGAGACCTGTACACCCGGTCCGCGTCGGTCCCCCCCCGGGTAGGTCGGCGGCTCGGCGTCCTCGAACGGGACGACGAACGATAAAAAACCCGCCGTCGCGATCGACGGCGGGCCGAAGTACGATTCTAGCGCGACGTATCAGTCGCCGTATAGGAAGCAGGCCACCTGGTGGCCCGAGCCGGCGTCCTTGAGCTTGGGTACGCTCTGGGCGCACTTGTCCATGCGCTTGGAGCAGCGGTCGTAGAAGTAGCAGCCAGTCCTGGCCTTGTCGGGCGACGGTACGTCGCCGGTCAGGATGATGCGCTGGCGCTTCCGCTCGACCGCCGGGTCCGGGATCGGGGCGGCCGACAGCAGGGCCTGGGTGTACGGGTGCAGTGGCTTCTTATACAGCTCCGCCGAGTCCGACAGCTCGACGATGACGCCCAGGTACATCACCGCGATGCGGTTGGAGATGTACTGGATCACCGCCAGGTCGTGGGCGATGAACATGTACGTGAGGCCGAACTCCTCCTGCAAGTCCTTGAACAGGTTCAGGATCTGGGCCTGGATCGACACGTCGAGGGCGGAGACCGGCTCGTCGCAGAGCACCAGGTCCGGCTTGAGGGCCAGGGCCCTCGCTATGCCGATGCGCTGGCGCTGGCCGCCCGAGAACTCGTGCGGGTAGCGGTTCTTGAAGAAGCGCGACAGCCCGACGCGCTCCATGAGCTGCTCCACGCGCTCGTCGATCTCGGTCCTCGACAAGGACAGGATCTTGGCCCTGGTGAAGATCCTCATCGGCTCGGAGATGATGTCGCGGGTGGTCATGCGCGGGTTGAGCGACGCGTACGGGTCCTGGAACACGATCTGCATGTCCTTGCGGGCGCGCATGATCTCGTGGTCGGTAGCCGTCGTCAGCTCCTGGCCCTTGAGCTTGACGGAGCCGGCCGTCGGCCGGTACAGCTGCGCGACGGCGCGGAGCGTGGTCGACTTGCCGCAGCCCGACTCGCCGACAAGACCCAGGGTCTCGCCCTTCTTGATCGCCAGGTCCACGCCGTCGACGGCGTAGATGAAGCCCTTCTTCTTGGTCCACAGCGAGCCCGTGTGGTACGGGAAGTGCATCTTGAGTCCGGATACCTCGAGGAGGTTCTCGTTCTTGTTCTCGGCCATTATTTCCCCTCCCCGTAGAGCCAGCAGGCCACGGTGCGCTTGTCGCCCAGCTCGGCTACCTTGGGATACTTGGTCTTGCAGACGTCCATAGCGCGCTCGCAGCGCGGGAAGAACGGGCAGCAGTCCGGCAGGTTGATCACGTTCGGCGGCTGTCCCGGGATCGAGTACAGTCGCTGCGTCGACACCTTGTCCAGGCGCGGCACGCTCTTGATCAGACCCTGCGTGTACGGATGCCTCGGGTCGGAGAATATCTCGTCCGCGGTGCCGCGCTCGACGATGCGGCCGGCGTACATGACGCAGATCGAGTCGCACATACCGGCCACCACGCCGAGCGAGTGGGTTATCAGGATCACCGCAGTGCCGAGGCGCTCGGACAGCTCGTTGATCAGCTCGAGGATCTGCGCCTGGATGGTGACGTCGAGGGCCGTGGTCGGCTCGTCGGCGATCAGGATCTCCGGCTCGCAGGACAGGGCCATGGCTATCATCACCCGCTGGCGCATACCGCCGGAGAACTGGTGCGGATACTGGTCGATACGCTTCTCGGGCGCCGGTATGCCGGCGAGCTTGAGCATCTCGACGGCTTTCTCCTTGGCCGCCTTCTTGTCCAGCCCCTGGTGCAGCACGATCGTCTCGATCATCTGGGTGCTGATCTTAAGGAAGGGGTTCAGGCAGGTCATCGGGTCCTGGAAGATCATCGAGATCTTGTTGCCGCGGATCTTCCGGATGCCATCGTCGGACATCTTGAGGATGTCGTCGCCCATGAACACGACCTCGCCGCCGGCGATGTGGCCGGGCGGGCTCGGTATCAGCCTCATGATGGCGAGGTTGGTAACGCTCTTGCCGGAGCCGGATTCGCCGACTATGCCGAGCGTCTCGCCCTTGCGAAGGTCGAAGCTGACGCCGTCGACCGCCTTGAGGAGACCCTCGTCCAGCTTGAAGTACGCCTTCAGGTCCTTGACCTGGAGTATGACGTCGTCGGTCATTCTAGTGGTCTCCTTAGTTTCGGTTCTTGCTCTGCGGATCCAGGGCGTCGCGCAGGCCGTCGCCGAGGAAGTTCATCGCGAAGAGGAACACCGTCATCGAGACGGCCGGCACGAGCAGGCGCCACGGATAGAGCTGCATGCCCTGGACGCCCTCGCTGACGAGGGTACCCCACGAGGCGCGCGGCGCCGAGACGCCGAGGCCGAGGAAGGACAGGAAGCTCTCGTTCATGATGAAGCTCGGGAACTGCAGCGTCGAGTAGATGATGATGATGCCGAGCGAGTTCGGCAGGAGGTGCCTGAAGATGATGCGGCCGGAGCCGGCGCCCATCGACCTGGCGGCCTCGACGAACTCGGAGTTCTTGAGGCTGATGATCTGGCCGCGCACGACGCGGGAGATGGTCAGCCACGATATCATCGCTATGGCGATGTACAGCACGAAGATGCTGTTCGACCCGGTCGGCAACATCGACATGATGATGATGACGACGAGCATGTACGGCAGGCTGTACATCAGGTCGACGAAGCGGCCTATCAGGTTGTCGACCCAGCCGCCCAGGTAGCCGCCGAGCGAGCCGAGCACGATGCCTATCATCGCCGCGGTCAGCGTGCCGATGAGGCCGATCATGATCGATATCTGACCCCCGTAGATGGTTCTGGCGAGCATATCGCGGCCCAGGTAGTCGGTACCGAGTATGTAGACGCGCTTATGCTTGGGATCGGTGTCGACCTCGCCCTTGAGCTGGATGATCTCGTTCTCGATGCGCGTCAGGTCCTGCTTGAGGTCGGCCCGTCCGCTCCGCGTGATGGCGGCCTCGAGCTCTACCTTGCGCTCTTCGAGCCGACCGAGCGCCACGACGCCGGCCGGCTTGAAGGACGGCGGCAGGTTGATGTGGAGCATCTCCTGCTCGGTGTAGCTCTTGAACGGTAGCAGGGCCGCCCCGAAGGTGACGACCATATAGATGGCGACGATCCACATACCGAGTACGGCCATCTTGTTGCGGCGCAGGCGTTTCCACGCGTCCGCCCACAGCGAGACCGGCTTCACGTACTGGTTGAATTCGTTGGTAGCCCTATCGTTGTTCTTGTCGATTGACGGCATATCCGATGGCTCCTTATTTGTACGAGATGCGCGGGTCGAGGAGGCCGTACAGGATATCCACGACGAAGTTGGCCGCGATCAGGATGATCGAGTAGACGATGACGTCGCCCATGATCACCGTGTAGTCGCGGTTCAGCGCCGACTGCACGAAGATGCGGCCGATGCCCGGTATCACGAAGATCTGCTCCACGACGACCGATCCGGTGATGATACCGGAGAAGGCCGGCCCGAGGTAGGTGACGATCGGCAGCATCGCGCCCTTGAGCACGTGTTTGCGGATGACCACGCTCTCCTTGAGGCCCTTGGCCCGGGCGGTCCGCACGTAGTCGGAGCGCATCACCTCGATCAGCGAGCCGCGAGACATCCTCGCGATATAGGCGAAATAGGGCATCATCAGGGTGATGATGGGCATGATCAGGGTCAGGGCGCCGGCGCGACTCGATAGCCAGCCGGACGTCGGTAGCCATTTGAGCTTGAGCGCGAAGATGAGCATCAGTATCGGTCCGACGACGAAGGCCGGCACCGAGATACCGAGCACGGCCACCGACATCGCCGCGTAGTCCTGCCACTTATTCTGCTTGAGCGCCGAGGTGATGCCGACGATGGTGCCGAGCAACAGCGCGGTGCCAAGGGCCATCGTGCCGAGCATCACGGAGACCGGGAAGGCATTGCCTATCAGGTCGTTGACGGTCTGATCCTTGTATCGATAGGACGGACCGAGGTCGAACTGCAGTACATCGCCCATATAGCGGAAGTACTGTTTAACAAGCGGCTCGTCCATGTGGTATTTCCGCATGATGTTCGCCATGATTTCCGGCGGCAGTTTTTTCTCGCCGGAGAAAGGCCCGCCGGGGGCGAGCCTGATCAGGAAGAAGCTGAGCGTCACGATGATGAACAGGGTCGGTATGACGCTCAGGAATCTTCGGACGATGAATCTAGACATCGTTGCCTCGCTTGAAAAGGGTACAGGCCATTCGAGGATAGTCGAACGACCTACCGCGGCGCCCCTATCCGCTAGGACGGCTACGCCGCGAGAAAGCCAGTATACACCCATGTACCGGGATTTGCCAGAAATTTCTTAGCTAATCGTAATTATTTGAAATGTCGTTTTGTTATTTGAAAGTAATAGCTACATCGGCTAAAAAAGGCCCGGCGCCAAAGCGCCGGGCCCGTTGGCTCAAAGCCTTACTTCTTGGGGCCGATGTACTTCCAGTCGTGGACGCCGAGCGGGTTGGCGTACCAGCCGTCCCACTTGGTCGTGTCGATCAGGTCCTGCTCCACGTAGTGGTAGAACGGGATGACCGCCTGATCCTTGGCGATCAGCAGAGCCTCGGCCGCCTGGAGGGTGGCCATGCGCTCGGGACCGGCCTTCATCGTGCCGGCCTTCTTCACGAGGGCGTCGTACTCGGGGTTCGCGTACAGGCCGTCGTTGTTGCCGGAGCCGATGATGAACATGTCGAGGAAGGTGTTCGGGTCGAGGTAGTCGCCCACCCAGCCGGCGCGCGCGATGTCGAAATCGTGGGCGTTCGAGCGGGTGTCGAGGAAGGTCTTCCACTCCTTGTTGAGCAGGGTAACCTCGATGCCGAGATTCTTCTTCCAGGACTCCTGCACCCACTCGGCGATGATCTTATGACCGTCGCTGGTGTTGTACAGGATCGGGGTCTTGGGGAAGCCCTTGCCGTCCGGGAAGCCGGCCTCGGCGAGGAGCTTGCGGGCCTCTTCCACGTTGAAGGTCGGACCCTTGGCGGGCGTGTAGCCTTCCATGGCCGGGACCATCGAGCTGGTGGCCAGCTGGCCGCCCTTGGTCACCTTGTCGACGAGCTCCTGCATGTCGAGGGCCATCGTCAGCGCCTTGCGGACGCGGACGTCGTCGAACGGCTTGCGGGTCACGTTGAACAGATAATAGTAGGTAGCGACCTGCGGGGCGACCTGGTAGTCCGGGCGGAGCTTGATCTCGTCGACCAGGCTGAGCGGGATACCGTGGGCCCAGTCGACCTCGCCGGCCTTGAACTTGTTATAGGCGGTGAGGTTGTCGTCGATCGGGAGGAAGGTGATCTTGGAGAGCTTGACGGTCTTGGCGTCCCAGTACTTATCGTTCGGGACGACCGTGAGGGACTCCTGGGGCTTCCACTCGGCGAGCTTGAAGGGGCCGTTGCCGACGATGTTCTCGACCTTGATCCAGTCCTCGCCCTTGGCGTTGATGACGTGCATCGGGAGGATGGCGAACGTGTAGTGAGCCATCATGTCCACGGCGTAGGGCATCGGGCCGAGCAGGTCGACCTGGAAGGTGTAGTCGTCGAGCGCGCGGATCTGCACGGCTTCCTTGCCGGCCTCGCCCGCGTTGAACTCGTTGGCGCCCTTGACGACCATGCCGGCCATGTACGCGTACTCGGACGCGGTGGCGGGGTCGAGGGTGCGCAGCCAGCTGTCGACCACGGTCTGGGCCGTGATCTTGGTGCCGTCGGACCAGGTGGTCTTGCGGAGCTTGAAGGTGACCTGGGTGCCGTCGGGGCTGACGGTCCAGCTCTCGGCTACGCCGGGCGTGGCGAGCGAGGTCTTGGGATCGTACCCGACAAGGCCCTCGAACAAGGCCATGTAAATCTTATGCTCGGGAACGCCCTGGATCTTCGAGGGATCGAGCGTCTGAGGCTCGGCGCCGTTATTCATTACGAACTCGACGCCTTTGGCCGGGCCCTTTCCACCGCAGGAGACGATCAGGGTCGCCGCCATAACGATGAGGAGCAGGCCTGAGAGAACACGTTTCATGGTTCCTCCTTGTATGGAACTTGTGGGGCTATTGTATGCCCCAGAAATCAAGAACGCAAGCATGTTTTTACATGGCTAGACACGGAACGGCCAGAAACCGCGTAAAACCGCATGAGATTACTATACAAAAGAACGGGCCATCGTGTCGATGGCCCGTTCGGGGCGCCGCGGAGCGGCGTTCGAGGCTAGTCGGCGCTTACGAGCGCGAAATCTCGACCGTCTTCTCCCGCGCCTCGGGGCGCTTGGGCAGGGAGACCGACAGGAGGCCGTCCTTGAACACGGCCTTGATGCCGTCCAGGTCGACGTCGCGCGGCATGCTGAACGAACGGCGGAAGGTCCTGACGCCGCGCTCGCGGATCAGCCATACGCCGTCCCGCTCGGACCGCTTCTCCTCCTCCTTGGACGAGGCGATGGTCAGCACGCGGTCGTTCACCTTGATGTCCACGTCCTTCTCGGCGAAGCCCGGCAGCTCGGCCTCGAGCAGGTAGCGCTCCTTCTCCTCGCTAATGTCGACGGCGGGATAGCCCCTGGTGCCGGCGCTGTACTGGTAGTCGCGGCCGAAGAAGTCCCCGACCAGCTTGTCCCAGTCGTCGAGGGCCGAGAGCACGGAAGCCGGATTGTAGGTGATGACGCTCTTCATGATAAACCTCCTAAAAGGTGTTGTATAAAACATTGGCGCGGAGGGGCGACCTACGGTCGATCACCGCGTCCACCTACTATAGAGCAAGAAACGTGCCAAATAAGCGTTACGCCAAGCAAATTTTTGACAATAAACACCGCTCGGCTCTATTTGCTTGTTTTGACTATACTTAGCTACTAACATAGCTCGATATCAGCTCACGCGATCGCCATACGCCGATGACAACGCCGAGGCTTTCTCGAAGAACCCGGCGTGGAGCGAAACAATTCGTTTCTTTTTATCCATGTTGCTGTTTCTTAATGAAACACTTTCACGACACAGGCCCGTTCTATCGTATCCACCATCGCGAAGCCAGTCTGCATATATCGATTCTGTCGAAAGAGTCCAAAGGCCCGCTATACAGACATCACGTTCTTTGCTATACATAGCTTCGACTATTCGAAGGCTCCGAGCGGGTCGCGGTACGTCGACTAGGTAACCCAACGAACAGTAACCATCTCGAGCAATCGCCTGAGGAGGCCGCGCCACGTGAGCACGGACAGGACGCCGCTGGTCGATCTAGCCCTACGCGACGACGATGTTCTCTACGACAAACTCTCCATCATCATCGACTCGCTCGACAACCTGCACCAGCTCGACAAGACCGCGTTCCTCAAGCAGGTCTTCGAGGCCGCATTCCTGCTGATACCCGAGGCGCAGAAGGGCTCCCTCTACGAGCTGCGGGAAGGCAGGTACCGCCCGATCTTCTCGCGCGGCTACGACGAAGCCCTCCTGTCGAGGCTGACGTTCGGCGAGAGCGAGGCCTTCGTCGATTTCACCATGGACGACGACGGCCGATCCAGCGCCTATGAGACCTTGATCATCAAGCGCAATTCCTCGGCCTTCAATCCCGAAACGCTCGAGCTGTTCAGGCGGCTTGGCACCGACGGGGGCTTCCGCACGCTGTACGCGCCGATACGGGCCGAGGGCAAGACCTTCGGGCTCATCAGCCTGGAGAAATTCGACGACGGTGATTTCGGCCGCTTTTCGCGCAAGATACTCCAGTACTACGCGTGGCTAATATCGGAATTCTACGCTCAACGCCTCAGGCAGGAGCA
>Ga0116157_10003588_pt1 | contig 14784 bp, 17 predicted proteins | sample AD_UKC048_MetaG_FD_89882 | JGI IMG/M metagenome (GOLD analysis project Ga0116157, IMG submission 89882) | Active sludge microbial communities of municipal wastewater-treating anaerobic digesters from USA - AD_UKC048_MetaG | ecosystem: Engineered > Bioreactor > Anaerobic > Digestate | place: USA...
TGGATTTATTTAATAAAGCTTTTGCCGAGGTAATGATTGAGGGTGATGCTAGCGGTCGAGTTTTTGCTTTTCCGATTCCAACTTATAATATTGATAAAAATTTTGACTGGGATAGAGAAAGTTTAAAGTTAATGTGGGAAATGACTTCTAAGTATGGTATTCCTTATTTTTCAAATTTTGTTAATTCAGATATGGACCGTGATGATGCTCGGAGTATGTGTTGTCGTTTGAGATTAGATAATCGTGAACTTCGAAAAAGAGGTGGTGGACTTTTTGGAGCCAATCCTTTAACAGGAAGTCTGGGTGTAGTAACTGTTAATATGGCTAGACTAGGATATTTAGCTAAAGATGAAAAAGATTTTAAAGAAAGATTATTAAAATTAATGAATTTAGCTAAAGATAGTTTAGAAATTAAGAGAAAGGTAGTTGAAAACTTTACCGAAGAAGGGCTTTATCCTTATTCCAAGCATTATTTGGCGGAAATTAAAGAAAGATTTGGCTCTAGCTGGAAAAATCATTTTAATACTATTGGATTGAACGGGATGAATGAGGCCGCTGTGAATTTATTGGGAGAAAATATTGCTAGTGCTAGAGGATATAAATTTGCCTTGGATATTATGGACTTCATGAGAGAAACTATTTCTAAATTTCAGGAAGAATCAGGTGATCTTTTCAACTTAGAAGCTACACCGGGAGAAGGTTGCACTTATCGTTTTGCTAAAAAGGATCAAGAAATGTATCCAGATTTGATTTGCGCTAATAATGACATTGTAAAAGCTGGTCAAGGTGATCCTTATTATACAAACTCAACCCATTTACCAGTTAGCTTTACCGATGATATTTTTACAGCCCTAGATTTACAAGACGAACTTCAAACTAAATATACTGGAGGAACTGTTTTGCATGGATTCCTAGGCGAAAGAATCAGCGATCCCGAGATTACTAAAAAATTAGTTAAGACAATAGTTGAGAATTATAAATTACCATATTTTACAATTTCTCCAACCTTTTCTGTTTGTCCTATTCACGGATATTTACCAGGAGAACATAAATATTGTCCAAAATGTGATGAAGAAAAAGGACTGGGGGTATTTGCTTATAATCAAATACCAGATGATAAAAATATTGAAACCTGCTCTTGCTAATTTTGCTTTTTAGAAAAATATATTTTATAATAATTAATAATAAGGCTTTCATCTTTTATAAAAATATGTCAGCTTTAGAACAAAAAAATATGAGCCCAATTCAAACTAACAACAGAACAGAATGTGTTGTTTATGCTAGAGTAGTTGGCTGGCTTACTCCTACAAAATGTTATAACAAGGGGAAGGCGGCTGAGTATGTTGACAGAAAGACTTATAAACTTAAGGCTGAAAAGATTAGCGAATAATATTAATAATTGTCGAAATTATTGTGTTTCCGTTAGTTTTTAATTTTTAAAATGGTAATTGGTGGATTAGAAAAACTTAGTTTAATTGATTTTCCCGGACAAATTTCAGCTATTATTTTTACCAAATCCTGTAATTTTCGTTGCCATTTTTGTTACAACCCTATGCTTGTCCTGACTAATGGTGAGGGTGAGAATGAATATAGAGAAGAAGATTATTCTCAGTTTCCCGAGAAAGATCTTCTTCTTTTTTTAGAAGAAAGGAAAGGGAAATTAGGAGGTGTTGTAATATCTGGCGGAGAACCAACCCTACAGCCAGATTTAAAAGAGTTTATTACCAAAATAAAAGAAATGGGATTTAAGGTAAAGCTGGATACTAATGGAACTAATCCGGAAATTGTAGAAGATTTAATTAATAATAATCTTCTTGACTATGTAGCCATGGATATTAAGGCTCCCTTGGATAAGTATGAAAAAGTAGTCGGCGTTCGAGTCGATTTAGAAAAAATTAAACAATCTATAAAATTATTAATGAAGGATTTAATTCCGTATGAATTTCGCACTACTCTGGTGCCGGGATTACATGAATTAGACGATATTATTAAAATGTCAGAAGAAATATCTGGGGCTAAAAAATGGTTTTTACAAAGGTTTAAATCAGATACGGAATTGGTAAATTCTGAATTTAAAGGGCTAGGAGCTTTTAAAATGACAGAGATAGAAACGGTCTTAAAAAAAGCTCAAAAAAACGTCCCAAATTGTGAGGTTAGGGAGTAAAAATTGGTTTGATTTTAAAATATTTTTTTGCTATAATTCTTTTATAAGATAAATTAATTTTTTAAAAGTATGAAAATAGCAGAAGAAGAAAAAAAGACCGAGAATAATGAAGAATTGGGAGAATTTTTTGAGAAAGGGCTAGAACTGAATGATTTGGTTAGAGAAAATATAAAAGTAAGTCAAGAAATCCTAAGTTTAACTAAATATATAAAAAAATATATTATTTGGCAGAAGATTTTTAGTTGGATAAAGCTATTTTTAATAGTTGTTCCAATAATCTTAGCTTTTATATATTTACCTCCCTTTTTAAAGGATTTTTCAGCATCAGTTCAGGGGATGATTGGGTCGGTCAATGGTTTGGTTGGCCTTTAATTTTATTTTTATAAATTTTATATGGATAATGAAGTAATGTTTTTTGCTCAAACTAATTTTCGCAATGAAATGCGTCGTTTTGGTATAAAAACCGATGATCGTCGACGTCATATGTATTTGATTGGAAAAACTGGAATGGGAAAATCTACTATTTTGGAGAATATGATTATCGAGGACATTAGAGCTGGCCGAGGTGTAGCCGTGGTTGATCCTCATGGAGATTTAGCCGAAAAAATTATTCAATACATACCAGAAGAAAGGGTTAAGGATGTGGTTTACTTCAACCCATCGGACATTGATTTTCCCATTGCTTTCAATTTGGTAGAGCAAGTTGAGCCTCATTTGCGTCATTTGGTGGCCTCTGGTTTGATTGGGGTATTCCAAAAATTATGGGCTGATTCCTGGGGGCCTCGTCTAGAATATATTTTAAGAAACGCTATTTTAGCTATTTTAGATTTTCCTGGGTCAACTCTTTTGGGCGTTGTTAGAATGTTGTCCGACAAGGATTATAGAAAAAAAGTAGTTTCCAATATTAAAGATCCAGTGGTGAAGTCTTTCTGGGAAAAAGAGTTTTCCAGTTATGCTGACAAATTTGCTTCAGAAGCGGTTTCTCCAATTCAAAACAAAGTTGGACAATTTTTGTCTAGCTCTTTTATGAGAAACATCGTTGGTCAAGTTAAGTCTTCTATTGATATCAGAGAAATAATGGATGGTAGAAAAATATTAATAATGAATTTGAGTAAGGGAAGAATCGGAGAGGATAATTCAGCTTTGCTTGGGGCTATGATGATTACTAAAATTCAATTAGCCGCCATGAGTCGAGTTGATATTGACGAACAGGAGAGGAAAGATTTCTATCTATATATTGATGAATTTCAAAATTTTTCTACTGAGAGTTTTGCTAATATTTTATCAGAGGCCAGAAAATACCGCCTTAATTTAATCATGGCTCACCAATATATTGAGCAATTAAATGAGAGAGTTAAGCCGGCAGTTTTTGGAAACGTCGGTACTATTATTGTTTTCAGAGTAGGGGCTGCTGATGCCGAAGAATTAGTTAAAGAATTTACCCCCGTTTTTACTGAAGAGGATATTGTTAATTTGCCAAAATATGAAATGTATTTGAAGTTGATGATTGATGGAATTGCTTCTGACCCATTTTCGGCTCGAGGTTTGCCACCTCTTTCAATTGAGGATAAAACCAATAACACAGAGAAAGTTATAAATTACTCTAGGGAGCAATACGCTTCCAAGAAAGAGATTGTAGAGGAAAAAATTATGTTATGGCATCAAGATTATTCTAATAGTGATTCTGATAAAAAGTCTGATAATAAATTTGATAATAAATCTGGTAGAAAAGAAGAAGGCTTCGCTTCAAAATGTTCTTCTTGTGGGGTTGATATTGTTACTCCGTTTAAGCCCGATGGAGTTAGACCAACTTATTGTAAGGATTGTTTGAATAATCCAGACAAAAGGAAAGCGCCGGCCGTTAGTAAACCAGCAGGAGCCAATTTTAAAAGAAATAATACTCCTAATAATTTTATAAACAAAGAAAAAAATTCTTCTACTCCTAAATTCAATCCTAAATCAAACTCTTTCTCGAGGTCAAATGTAAAAGTTAATTCTGCTGTAAATATTAAACCAGAAAAAATAGAGACAACCGAAGAAATAATCGATGATATTAAGGCTTTGAGTTTGGATGATTTAAAACAGGCCAAGCCCATTGGATTTCGTTCTCCTAGAAACAATAATACTGAAAAAGAAATTAAAGAAAACATTAGTGGAGAAATGAGGGAGGGCGAAAATATTAATTTAGAAAACTAAAAAACTAAATATGGATTATTTAAAAGTAGCCAAGGCCACTGAGCTTTCTGGTAGAGACAGAAAGATTTACCGATCTTTGGAAATCCTTCCGGGGTTTTTATCAGTTGGCACTCTGTTGATTTTAATAGTTTTTTCTTATTTTCAGCCAACCTGGGTGGCTTATTTTTTGATAGCTTTTAATGTTTATTATTTTTTATTAGTTATTTTTTTAGCTATTTATTTAATTAATTCTTACAAAAAATTAAAGCATAACAGAAAAATAGACTGGTTTAAAAAATGTGAAGAATTACCCTCAGAGAGAGAAAAATTATTAGAAGGTAGTTTGGGAAAGAGTGGATGGGTTTGGCAAGATATTATTCACATGGTGGTTCTTCCAACTTATAATGAAAGCATCGAGGTTATTAGAACTAGCTTTAATGGATTGATTAATAATGGTTATCCGAGCGAAAAGATGATTATAGTTTTGGCCATGGAGGAAAGAGTGGGAGAGAGTGCCAGAGAAAAAGCCAAAATAATTGAGAAAGAGTTTGGGCATTATTTTAGAAAATTTTTTGTTTCTTTTCATCCTGATATTGAGGGGGAGCTAAAAGGCAAGGGCGCTAATCAAGCCTATGCTGGTAAATTAGTAAAAGCAGAAATTATTGACAAAGAGGGAATCGATTATGACAAAATTCTAGTTAGCGTTTTTGACATTGATACAGTGGCCTCTTATAATTATTTTTTCTGCCTGACCTATAAATTTTTAACGGTTCAAAATCCTTATCGAGCTAGCTATCAGCCAATACCGGTTTACCATAATAATATTTGGCAGGCTCCTTTTTTTGCCAGAGTTTCTTCAGCTTCTAATACTTTTTGGCAAATGATGCAACAAATTAGACCAGAAAAATTGGCCACTTACTCATCTCATTCTATGACCTTTAGGGCCTTGGTTGATATTGGTTTCTGGGCAACTAATATGGTTAGTGAGGACTCTCGAATATTTTGGCATTGCTTTTTATATTATAAAGCTGATTATCGAGTAGAGCCATTATATTTTCCAGTCTCTATGGACGCTACTTGTGATGAGAATTTTATAAAGACCGCCAAGAGTTTATATAAACAACAAAGACGTTGGGCTTGGGGTAGTGAGAATGTTCCATATTTAGTTTTCAATTTTTTTAAAAAAAGAAAAGACTTAAAAAAGAGAAAGGCCTTGAGACATATCTGGATTCAGATTTATGGTTTTCATTCTTGGGCCACAACAGCTTTAATTATTGGGTTTGTAGGTTGGTTACCAATGATATTGGGTGGGGATAGATTTAATGAAACGGTTATAGCCCTTAATTTACCGGCTATTACTCAAACCTTAATGACAATTTCTATGATTGGGCTACTTATTTCAGCCACTATATCTTCCTTGTTATTACCAAAAAAACCAAAAAATTATGGATTTTTTAGAAGTATTAAATTATTTTTTGAATGGATCTTTGTTCCAGTCTCTATTATAATCTTTGGTGCCATTCCTTGTATTGATGCTCAGGTTAGGTTGATGTTGGGTAAATATATGGGATTCTGGGTTACTCCTAAATCTCGTTAGTTATTATTATTTTTTATGTCTAATAAATATAATCTTAGTCCAACTGAAAAATTAAATTATGTCCACAAGGGGGAAATAAAGGGACAAAAGGGGCGAGTTTTAAAACAATCTCTTTTTTTGGTTTTTATAATTGGAATGATGGTCTTGATTTTATTTCCTTACTTAAAAAACAAAAAAAAGAAAATAGAATTAGAAAATGAAATTGCTAAGATAAGAGAGGACATTAATCAATATGAGAAGAACAACGAAGATTTAAGAGAATTTTTATCATATCTAGAATCTGATCAAGCTATAGAAGAAAAGGCTAGATTAAATTTAGGATTGCAAAAAGAAGGAGAAAAAGTGGTAGTTATAAAAAAAATAATTAAAGATGAGGTTATAGAGGGAGAGAATAAGGAATTAGACGAAGAGGAATTAACTAATCCTCAAAAATGGATAAAATATTTTTTTGATAATTAATTTTATATATTCATGAAAAAAAGAATTGCTTTGGTGTTAATATTTTTATTTTTGTTATTTTCTAAAAATGTTTTAGCTAGCGAAGCTGAGAATATTCTAACTAGTAAAACTGAAAACAAAAAATTTAATATTATTTTAGATAAAGAAACTATTTTAAAGGGATATACTGTTTCGGCTTTTTCCGATAAATTAAAATTATCCTTGGTTCCTGGAATCTTGTCAGAAGATACTGAGGTGGCCATAGAAGAAATTAATCCGAGCGAGGTAATTTCTCCTTGGAATTTGGACTTAGAAAGCTCTATTTTGCAGTTTGAGTTTAAAAATAAATCTGCTTATGATAACCATAAACCTTTTTATATTCAGTTTTCTTATGACGAAAAAGATTCTAATTATAAACAAGTATTTTTTTATGATAAAAATTATGCCACTTGGAGACCGCTTCCTACTTGGGATTTTCCGGAAGAAAAATTTGTTCGGTCTTTAATCCACTTGCCTTATGCTAGAATTGCAGTTTTTTCTTATCCAGAGATTTTGTCTGTTGGTCAGGCTAGCTGGTATAAATATAAGGGAGGTGATTTCACTGCTTCGCCCGATTTTCCTAAAGGTTCAGTTTTGCGGGTTAAAAATTTGGCCAATGGAAAATATGTTGATGTTACGGTTAACGATTTTGGTCCGGATAGATCAATCTTTCCAGATAGAATCTTGGATTTAGATTATGAGGCCTTTAAAAAGATAGCTAACAAAGGGGAAGGTTTGATTAATATTTCCGTAGAGCCACTCAGTATTGCTAAGGCTAGTTTTGATAAAAAATTATTAGTTGAGCTTGGTTCAGGAGAAGTTCCAGAAATAAATTCGGTCGGCGCTATTTTAATAAAGGAAAGTGATAATAGCATTTTATATGAGAAAAATTCAGAACAAGCTCTGCCTATCGCCAGTTTAACAAAAATTTTATCAGTCTATACTTTTTTACAGGAAGGAAATAATAGTAATAGATTAGAAGAAATTATTAAATATGATGTTAAAGACGAAGAATACAATTTTAAATATTTTCCTAAGTGGGAAGTAGCTTTGGTTAATTTAAAATCGGGAGACTTATTATCTGTTAAAGATTTGGTATATTCTGCTTTAGTCAGATCGGCTAATAACGTAGTGGAAACTTTGGCAAGAGTTAGTGGTCTAAGTCGAGATGATTTTATTAAAAAAATAAATTCTTGGGCTCAAGAAAATGGGGCGACTACTGTCAAGATAAATGAGCCTACGGGATTAGATAAAAACAACGTTTCTTCTGCCAAAGACTTAGCGATGTTGGCTTCTATAATCTTTGAAAATAAATTAATGAGTCAAGCTAGTGTTACTCCAAGTTATCGCTTTTCTACCAGAAATGACAACTCTTTAAAATTGCGTTATAATAGTAGTGATTTAGTTTTAAATAATAATTTTAAAAATTTTAAAATTATTGGATCAAAGACCGGATATTTAGATGAGGCTGGGTATTGTTTAATTACTAGAGCTGAGATTAATGGAGAAAAATATATAGCCGTTATTTTAAATGCCTCCTCTAGAGTTCAAAGTTTTTCAGAGACAATTGATTTATTTAATTTTGCCTCTTATAAAATAAGTAAATAAAATTATGATAAAACTTGTTAATGTTGGTAAGGCCTATAAAAACAAAATAAAGATTTTAGAAAATGTTAACTTAAATATTGAAGCTGGTGAGTTTGTTTCTGTGGTGGGACAATCGGGAACTGGTAAGACTACCTTAGTTAAAATATTAATAGGCGAAGAGTTAGCTAGCTCGGGAGAAGTTTTTGTGGGAGATTGGGATATTACTAATATTGGTAAAGCTGAGGTCCCTTATTTGCGTCGTCAAATTGGGGTTATTTTTCAAGATTTTAAATTATTGCCTAAAAAGACTTTACGAGAAAATGTAGCTTTTGCTTTAGAGGTTTGTGGGAAAAATCAGTCCAAGATTGATAAAATTGTTACCAGTGTTATGAAAATAGTTGGGCTGCAAAATAAGATGGATCGTTATCCCCATGAAGTTTCTGGGGGAGAACAACAAAGGGCTGCTATTGCTAGAGCTTTGGTTCACCAACCTAAAATATTATTAGCCGATGAACCAACAGGAAATCTAGATGCTATTAATGCTAATGATATTATTGAATTATTATTAAAAATTAATAATTTTGGAACTACTGTTATTTTGGTTACTCATAATAGAGAAATTGTTAATCGTTTAAATCGTCGAGTTATTACAGTTGATAATGGAACTATTATTAGCGATAAAGAACATGGTAAATATATAATTTAATTTTTTAGATATGTTAATTTCATTTTTTCGTGCTCTAAAATTTAGTTTACAAGATATTAGTCGAAATGTTTGGTTATCAATAGTTACTATTACTATTATTCTTTTGGCAATGTTATCTATTAATACTTTAATTTTGACTAGGGTAATTAGTTTTAGTGCTGTTGATGCCATCAAAGAAAAAATTGATTTAAGTTTGTACCTAAAGTCAGAGGCAGGAGAGACTGAAATTTTAGATTTAAAGTTGAAAATTAGTGCCATGGAAAAGGTTAGAGAGGTTAAATATATTTCTAAACAAGAAGCCCTTGATTCTTTTCGAGAGAAAAATCAAGATAAGCCAGAGATTTTACAAGCCTTATTGGAATTAGGTAAAAATCCCTTATCACCTAGCCTAGTAATATCTCCGAAGAATGTTGATGAGGTTGCTGATTTAATTGAAGAATTAAAATCAATTAATAACGATATCATTGACTCACGTGATTTCACCGATAATAGGTTGATATTAGAAAAGATTGATAATATTACTAATAGGATTGATGATATTGGTCTTTTTATTATTGTAATTTTTATTATTACCAGCTTGTTGGTTATTTATAATTCCATTAAGGTGGCTGTTTATACCCATAAAAGAGAAATAGAGATTATGCGCTTAGTGGGGGCCTCTAATTCCTTTATTTATGCTCCTTTTTTGCTGTCTTCTTTTATATATACGCTAGTGGCGACTGTAATTATTGTGGCAATTACTTTTCCTTTATTGGGAGTTCTGCAGCCATATTTAGAGGTGTTTTTTGTGGGTTATAATATTAATGTTGTTAATTATTTTATGAGTAACTTTTTAGTTATATTTGGATTGCAATTTTTGGGAATTTCTATTGTCAATGTGATCGCTAGTTATTTGGCGGTAAAAAAATATGCTAAGGTTTAAAATTATTTAGTAGAGTTCTTGACTTACGTATAAATATCAATTATTATATTTTTATTAATATTCGAGGATCGTCTAATGGTAGGACTCCAGGTTTTGGTCCTGGCTATCGGGGTTCGAATCCCTGTCCTCGAGCGAGCGATAAAAAACACCCTTTTGGGTGTTTTTTTGATGCGAGCGAAGGGGAAGCGAAGTGCCTGCGCACTTCGCGGCAGGGATTCGAAAGCCGGAGCGATGTGTGAGCCTTGCTCACACCGCGAGGCCAGGCCAGAGCGCTTAGTGAGAGCAGTCGCGTGAGCGCGAAGCGCTTTTACGCGACAAGCGAGACTTAGCGACGTGTGGCCGAATCCCTGTCCTCGAGCAATGATCTGTACCCCAAAAAGTGGACAAATTTGTCTACTTTTTTTGTAAAAATAAAAAAGACTTTCTTTTTGAAAGTCTTTTTAAAATAATACTTAGTTAATCTTTTTTAATCTTCCATGGTAGCCTTAAGTTCGGGCCAATTTTGTTTTGCCTTCCAAACAATCTTGTCCTCCGCGATTAATTGTGAAACTGCCGGATCATTTTGTCTGAATTGTTGCGCTGTAACGAAGCATACCGATTCGACTGGCGATTCCTCGTAAAAAGATTTTCCTGAGCGGTTAATAGCACAGCCAATACCAATAAACTCTCCACCTTTTTCTCTAATAAGCTCTTGCATTTTTTGAGTTGTGCTGTAGTTATTTACAACATCCTCAATAATAATGATCTTATCACCGGCTTTAATTTCGTGGCGTTCAATTATTAGTTCGCTGATTTCTTTAAGGCCTTGCGTCGGATCAGCTACTTTAACTATCTTTTTTTCTGCAAAACCAAGGCGACATCCAAGATGCTTAGCGACTAAACAGGACAAGAAGAGACCACCCATAGCAGCACCGATAATCATATCGGGTTGAAGGTCCTTTAGTTTTCCGGCTAAACTTCTAGCGAAATAATCTAGGGCTTCAGGGTTTTCTTCGGCTTTAGCAAAATTAAAGTACTCAAAGCCTACATAGTTTTTCTTTTGTTGGCTTTCGGTTTCGTAGGTTCCAGCATAGGCTACTAGTGGTCCAGTAATTTTTCCATCTTTGTTTTTGGCACTATAATAGCCGTCACAATTTTTTAAAACTACTAATGGGTCAGTTTCCATAATTTTTTTTGCATCCATGATTTAAATTTTAAGTTATTAATTTGTAAAAGAGCAATAGGACTTTAACCAAAAACATATATAAAGTCAAGATTTAATAGGTTTTTAATTTTTGTAGAATTTTTTTATTGTAAGTTTTATGAAAACCGCCATATGTATGTGCGCATTACCCATGTATATTGACAAAGTAACGGTTGTTGTGATATTGTTTTTTGTCACCTTAACAAATTGTTTAACTTTAAAGAGGAGGTTATTATGCCGATTTTAATTATTTATGGAATTCCCACAGAAACCAACGAAGAGGATTTAAACATTGTTTGCGAGCTCATGCGTCAAAGGATTGCTAGTGTTCGTGAATTGAAAATTGAGAAAGAACAGGTTTCAGTGTTTTTTCCCAAAGATCTTATGTCCAAAGGCCTGGGAGAGGAAATTATCATTTTTGTTGAAGGTTTAAAAGAAAGTCCAGAAAGGACAGAAAACGTTAAGAGGATGCTTATATATCACCTAATTGATGGGGCTCATTGCTTATTTCCAAAGGCTACTTTAATTGAATGTATTATTAAGCCTTATGTCATGGCAGGTTTTGGCAAAGAAAGTGATAATTGCTTTTTTAGCGATATAAGATAGAAAGGATTTTATAAAGGTGCTCAAAAGGGCATCTTTTTTATTTTTTCATAACGTTTTTTTATGCTATAATATCCTAGTTAGTTACTTTTGGTATTAATATAAATAATAGATATAATTAGTATGAAGACTATTTTAGTTGATGCAGTCAATACTTTTGTCATTAAAGATTTTGGTGTCTTTAATGAGATGTATAAGATGCTTGAGAAGTATCAAAATAGAAAGATAATATTAACTAATGCCAATGATGAGCAGATAAAGCTTTTTGGTTTAGATAATTTGCCCTATGAGTTATTTACCTTAAAACATAATCCAGAAAAAACTGATAATAAATATTATAGAAAAGTGCTAGAATATTTTAATCTCAACGCAAAAGATGTGGTATATTTTGAACATAATATGGAAGCAGTAAAGAGCGCTCAATCATTGGGCATTATTACATACCACTATAATAAAGATAAGAAGGATTTGATTTCTTTAGAAAAATTTATAAAAGAAAATATATAATAAATTTATGCAAAATAAAATAATTAAAAAAGTTTTGCCAGATTATTTTCAAGATATTGTTGACGGCAAGAAGAAATATGAGCTTCGATTAAATGATTTTGACATTAAGCCGGGTGACATCCTTGTCTTGGAGGAGTATACATCAGCAAATCCAGAGACTAGAGAGGCTACTGGCAGAGTTATAGAAAAGAAGGTTAAATATTTGAGAAAATTTAAACTTCAAGATTTATGGTGGAGTGAGGCTGATATAAAAGAAAAAGGGCTACAAATAATTTCTTTTGACTAGCGTTAAAATATTTTTTATATTAATTTTTTAAGATATGTTAATAAAAAAATCACAGGCTATAAAGAAGCAAATATCGGAGAGTGGATTTGTTTTTGAATATCCTGATGTTAATAAAAATATAGGAATGGCAGTTTCTGAAATAAATGGCAGGGTCCCGGAAAGGGGTTGGGTAAAAAACGAGGTTTGTCTCGAAGTTTATTATGTTTTATCTGGCTCAGCAGAAATATTTGTTGATAAAAAAAATTTGATATAGAAGAGGGGGATGTTTTTTATATCGAAATTGGGAAAAGATATTATATAGAAGCCAAAGATTTAAAAATTGTTATTTTGACTAACCCTCCTTTTTATCCTGAACAGTGGAAAAATATAATAAAATAATAAAGATATAAAAACTTTAGATTATAGAGGTAATTATAAAAAATAAATAAAAAAGACTTTCTTCTTGAAAGTCTTTTGTGTTTTAATAAGACGGCACTAGTCTTTTTCCGTTCCATAAAAAAAGATGACTTTGATCCTTGTCATAACTATTTTTGTCTTTAAATAGTTTAATCTCGCCAGTTCTATCTATCATTATAATATAGTAATGATAATCATGGTCACCAAATTTTTGGAGAATTACTACTCTTTCTCCGATAGAAAGATCGGACATTTTTTTTGCTTTCCCGTGATACAACCATTTAACAATCAGAAAAAATAATAAAAGAAATAAAAATATTAAAACTAAAATTGGAATTATTTGTGTCATATTTTAAAATTTTTATTTTACATAAACAAAACTCATTTCACCACTTATTACTGTTTTTCGGTTTGAAAAGACAAAAAGAATTGAGCTGTTTAGGCTTTTTATTTCCTTAACATTTTTTAATTCCATTATGATCTTAAAGGGCTCATCTTTCTTGGTTCTTTTGTGAAAGGTCATTGATAGATTACGATAATAGAGATCATAATTAGTCATGGCTTTAACAAATTCATGCTCGTTAATTTTGAAATCTAGGACTTTGTCTTTTATGAGATAGTGAGATAATAAGTATGATGCCTCCGATAAACATCTGACATAGTTTTCTGTTGTTACGTAGGGAACTATTTTTTTAGCGTAATTGCTTTTTAGAGGAACGAGACACTCAACTTCGATTGACATTTTTTCTTTGTTAAAAGAATAATTTTTAACAAAAATTTCTTCGTCTGGATAAAGGATTTCTAAAATATTCATATTTTTCAGAATTTTAGGATTATTGTTTATTGAGATTTTTGGTCGAATATATTTTTCCCAATAAAATAAAAGATAATTGAGAAAATACAATTTAGCACAAAGGTTATCACAATAAGCCAAAAACGAATTAGACTTTTGAATTCGATAGAGTAGTTCATTAGCAACAAGAGAAATAAAGAAAAAAATAAGTTTCCGAGTAAAATGGAGATAATTTGTGATTTTCTGCTTATCCTATAAAGCCTTCTAAATCTTTTTTCGTTATAGCCCATTGCATTAGAGGTTAGAACCGGTCCAAACATTGGAATTAGGTTGGACAAAAAAATACAAGCGACAAAAAGCAAAAAACATATTTTTCTGATTGTTTTTTTCATAATATTAAGTTTTTAAGGTTCATGTTTGTTTAACTAGAAACTTTATAGTAGTTAACCATAAAAGTCAATATCTTGTAGACGTTTATGTTAGAGCGATAATATGTTATAATTAATCTTATGAAAATTAGACCCTGTAAAATAGATGATTTATTGAGATGTGAGGAATTATGTAATATTCCAGAGCTTTATTTTGCCAATGGTGGACACTTTTTGACTTCCGATTTAGAAGCCCGGTTGGATGAAAAATATTTTTTAGTGTCAGAAATAAATAATAAAGTTATTGGCTTAGTTTTTGGGGAGGAGGTAAAGTGCAATGGTTTTATGGTTTGGGTAATAGTAGTTGATAAGGATTATAGAGGAAAAAAAGTTGGAGAGAAATTACTTAAACAGATTGAAAAAAACGCTAAAAAAGAAGGACGCTCTTGGGTTGTGTTATATGCTTCTACAAAAAGCAAAAAAACTGTTAATTTTTATAGGAATCAAAAATATAATATTGGTCAAAAATGTATTGAATGCGCTAAAGAAATATAATATAAAGTATAATTTTAATTTATGTCTAAAATAATTGCAATTGGAGGTGGGGAAATAGGTCGACCTGGCTACTCTGTTGAAACATTAAAAATAGACAAGGATATTATTAAATTATCTGGAAGAAAAAATCCTAAAATACTGTTCATTCCAACTGCTAGCTCTGACTCTGAATCATATTGCGATACTTTTAAAAAATACTTTGGTCAAAAATTGAAGTGCCAGGTTGATGTTTTATATTTGATTAATAATAATTTAAGTCAAAAGGAAATAAGTAAAAAAATACTGGGATCTGATATAATTTATGTCGGCGGCGGAAATACTCTAAAAATGATGAATATTTGGAGAAAAAAGGGTGTGGATAAAATATTAAAAAAAGCCCTTAACAAAGATATTGTATTGTCAGGTATAAGCGCCGGAGCTATTTGTTGGTTTAAGTATGGGCTTTCGGATTCTAGAAAATTTAAA
>Ga0116157_10003594_pt1 | contig 14775 bp, 11 predicted proteins | sample AD_UKC048_MetaG_FD_89882 | JGI IMG/M metagenome (GOLD analysis project Ga0116157, IMG submission 89882) | Active sludge microbial communities of municipal wastewater-treating anaerobic digesters from USA - AD_UKC048_MetaG | ecosystem: Engineered > Bioreactor > Anaerobic > Digestate | place: USA...
GATTTAAGGTTTTTTATGACAACTTTTTGAAATTCAACCAACAAAAAGATGGTTTAGAGAGCTATAGTAAGTTTGTGAATTTGATGGTGAATTATTATCAGGATAAATCATTATAAAAACTAACACGAATTGCACGAATTAAAGTCATATAAATTCGTGTTTAATATTTCAATCCGCGTTTGGGAACCATGCCGCCTTTTGTATCGAGCACGCTACTGATAATAACAAAAGCATTTTCGTCTACATTGTGAATTTCTGATTTGAGTCGGTTTAGTTCTAGTCGGGTGACCACAGTATAAACAATTTCGACATTACCGCTTTCACCATGTTTTCCGTAACCGCTTTTTCCTTTGTAAGTGGTAACACCGTGTCCGAGATTTTCAATTATGAGTTTTTTAATTTCCTCACTTTTTGGAGAAATGATGGTAACGCCCATATATTCTTCGATACCATCAATAATAAAATCGAGTGTCTTGGATGCGGCCAAATAAGTAATCATCGAATAGAGCGCGATTTCTATGGATAAAAAATACGCTGCTGCCGAGAAAATAATGACATTGATTACGACAATGATATCGCCAATGGTTGTTCCGAATTTCCTACTAAGATAAATAGCCAATACTTCCGTGCCGTCGATCACTGCGCCACCTCTGACTGCTAAACCGATTCCAGCACCAAGAAAGAAACCTCCAAAAACGGCTACAAGCAAATTGTCATTAGTAACATTAGGAAAAGTAACTGTTGCGACGACCAATGCCAATCCTATAATGGCTAAAGTGGTTTTGATTGCAAAGGCTTTTCCAATGATTTTATATCCTAAAATGATAAAAGGAATGTTGATCATAATAATCAACATGTATAATGGAACTGGAGTCAAAATCGATATTAATAAAGATATTCCAGTTGCGCCACCATCGATAAAATGATTGGTTAATAAAAATCCTTTGAAACCAAAAGCAGCGGAGAAAATTCCGGATAGGATTAGGATGAAATCTTTGATGTGTCTTTTCATGGTTGTGGGTTGTCAGTTGTCGGTTGTAGGTTGTAGGTTAGGAAAATAAGTTTTTCATGTAAATTTTCTTATCCCTTTTTACTTTTGCCTATTGCCTACTCAAAATAAATTAAAGCTCATCAGTGGTAAACGTTGTAAAACTTCTTTTCTTGTACGGGCGAATAATCAATCGGCCTTCGCGATCGAAACGAATATAATTGTAGACCCAATTGAGAAAAACTACCGCTCTATTTTTAAAACCAATGAGCGAGAACAAATGCACGAACATCCAAACGAACCAAGCGAAAACACCGCTGAAATGATAATTGGGTAAATCGACAACTGCTTTATTTCTGCCGATTGTAGCCATCGAGCCTTTGTCGTGGTATGCGAAAGGTTTCATGGGTTGGTTCTTGATTTTCTTAATGATGTTTTCTCCTAACAAATCGCCTTGTTGCATGGCAGGTTGCGCCATCATCGGATGTCCGTTGGGATAGGCTTGGGTTTCCATCGCTGCGATATCACCCAAGGCAAAAATATTATCGTAGCCGGCCACTTGATTAAATTCATTGACGCGTATGCGATTGCCTCGAACCAACGAATCTTGTTTAATACCCGGAATTGTCGCGCCTTGTACTCCGGCGGTCCAGATTACGGTAGCGGTTTCAAAAGTGATGTTGGCGTTGGTGGTGATTGCTTTGCCGTCGTAACTCAAAACACGTACATTTTTATGTACGCTGACGCCCAAATCAACTAAGAACTTTTCAGCTTCTTCAGATGATTTTTGGCTCATGGTATTGAGAATTCTTTCGTCGCTTTGGATTAGGTTGATTTGCATGTTGGCGATATTCAAATCTGGGTAGTCTTTTTGTAGGATGGCGTTTTTCATTTCGGCTAAAGCACCTGCGAGTTCCACACCAGTTGGCCCACCGCCGACTAGGCAAAAATTCATGTAAGCATTGCGTTCGTTTTCGTCGTCGAGTAACAATGCTTGTTCGAAATTTTCTAGAATCAGACTTCGAATGTTGAGCGACTGCGGAATGGTTTTCATGGCCATGCTGTTGCGTTCGATTTCTTTATTTCCGAAATAATTGGTTTTAGAACCGTTGGCCAGCACGAGATAATCATAGTGCAATTCGCCTATATCCGATTTTACGATTTGGTTTTGCGTATCGATTTCATTGACACGACTAAGGCGAAAATAGAAATCAGGAAATTCTTGAATGATTTTGCGGATTGGGTATGCAATGGAACCTGCTTCTAATCCGCCAGTGGCGACTTGATATAATAAAGGTTGAAACGTATGGTAATTGTGTTTGTCGATGAGTACGACTTGCACGTTTTTGTTTTTGAGTTTTTTGGCTAGTGAGATTCCGGCGAAACCACCGCCTATGATTACGATTCTGGGGAGATTGGTGTTTGGGATGTTCATTTTTGAGTTGCTGAGTTGCTGGGTATCTATGATACTGAGATGTTCGCTACTAAGATAGGTTTTTTTGGGTTTGCCACAAAGACACAAAGGCACAAAGTTTTGGTAAAGTTGGGTCTTGCGAGTAAAGTTATTAGAGAAAAGGCAAAAGGGATAAGATTTGTATAAGCCAACTTATGCCTTTTCACTTATGCCTTTTCACTTATGCCTTTTTTACTTATGCCTTTTTTACTTATGCCTTTCTCTAATGCTGTTTTGAAAACGATACTTCAACAAATAGCCCCGATAGCAGCGGTATCCTTTTGTGCCGGTGTTCGGCATAAAAGATTTAGCGGATAGCGGGACAAAACGTGAACCGAAGATAGTTGTTGTGCTCCTCAAAAAAAACAAGTACATTGTAACAAAATTAGACATCGGTTAACTAACGCAGTTATGAGTCAAGATTTAGAGCAGTCTTTTGTCAAGCAATTGAAGGAAAACCAGAATATCATCCACAAAATTTGTAGGTTGTATACTTCAGGTGAAGACGCGCATAAGGATTTGTTTCAGGAAATTACGATCCAACTTTGGAAAGCGTTTCCTAAGTTTCGTGGTGAAAGCAAATTTTCTACTTGGGCTTATCGGGTAGCTTTGAATACTGCCATTACTTTGTATCGCAAGAGCACGCGATCTATAGCCACATCGTCTTTTGACACGACCAATCATTTTATCAAACAAGAAGAATACAATTACGAAGAAGAAGAACAGATTAAACTGATGTATCAAGCGGTGTATCAGTTGAATGACATTGAGAAGGCACTCGTGTTTATGTATCTTGAAGATAAAGATTATGAAGAAATATCGGAAACATTAGGAATCAGTCAAGTGAATGCCAGAGTGAAGATGAACAGAATTAAAACCAAATTGAAAAAAATATTAAATCCTTAAGGATAATGGAAGAATTAGACCTACTAAAAAAAGCATGGAAGAAAGAGGAACGCTCTTTTGATCAGGTATCTGAAAAAGATATCTATGGCATGTTGCATCAAAAATCGTCTTCGATAGTGAAGTGGATTTTGATCATCAGCATTGTGGAATTTGCGTTTTGGAATGTGATTGCGTTTTTATTTAGCGACGAGAAATACCAAGACAAATTACAATCGTATGGCATTGAAGATTTTATGCTGGTTGTGAATGTGATTAATTATGTTATTGTCGTTGGATTTATTTATGTGTTTTATAAGAATTACAGATCGATATCTACTTTAGATTCTACCAGTAAATTGATGCAAAGTATTGTGAGTACGCGTCGTACAGTTCAAAATTACATTTGGTATAATTTGTTTATCATTACGTTGACCATTGTGATTTCGATCGTGATGATGTTTTCGCACAACCCTGATATGATTTCGTTGATGAACAAGCAAGTTGCTGAAGGGCACGAATCGGTATTCATTTGCTTCTGCGTTGTAATTTCATTGCTTTTTATAGCCGTAATTATTGGGGTATTTTGGTTGTTCTATAAATTGCTTTACGGTATTTTACTGAAGAAATTGTTTGCGAATTATAAGGAATTGAAGAAGATTGAGCTTTAGAAAAAAGAGGAAGGACCACTTCGTTGAAAGACCGCTGCGCTGAAAGAAGTAAGAGTTTGCAATTTCATAGTCTCTTTTCTATCAGCGCAGCGGTCTTGCCTCTTTCAGCACAGCGATCTATTACGTTTTCCATTGTCTCAACTTATTCAATGCTTCTTGTGCTTCGATTTCTTCTGCTGGAATTACTTTTAAAAAGGATGGATGTTGTTCGATGGCGTATTCTACTTTTTCTACGATTTCTTCGATGGTATCGTTTTCATAATTGATTTTTAGTGGTTCTTTGATGATAAACGATTGTAAGATGCCTTTCTTTTTGAGACGCAATCCTTTTTTATCAAACGATCTTCTGAAACCGTCAATAACAATGGGAACTACTATGGGTTTGTGTTGTTTGATAATGTGTGCGGTTCCTTTTCTGACTGGCTTGAATGATTTTGTGGTGCCTTGTGGAAAAGTAATTACCCAACCATCTTCGAGCGCAATGCGGATATTTTCGGTATCGTTTGGATTGACTTCCCGTTTCTCTGTGACATCTTTTCCGCCGGCGCGCCAAGTTCTTTCTACGGATATGGCTCCGACGTACGCTAAAATTCTTGGCAACAAACCTGCTTTCATGGTTTCACTGGCTGCTACATAATAAATATTCATTTTGGGTTGCCACAAATAGCCAATGTTTTTGATGTTGTCTTCTCGCCCGCTCAAACTCGCATTGAATACATGAAACATGGCTACCACATCGGCGAAATACGTTTGGTGATTTGAAATAAACAAGACATTTTTATCAGGAAGTGCTTTGATAATTTCGGATCCATCAATATGCAAATCGTTAAAACCACGGTAGCGTTTGTGTGTTAAGGCACCAAAAATTCGGATAAGCCATTTCTTGATGAAAAGTATGTGTCCAAAAGGATTTCTTTTGAATAATCCCATATTTTAAAATTGAAAAGTAAGAGGCTAATTTACTAATTTAACAATTATTTAAAGTACCTTTTTTAGGGTTTCTTTTAATTCGCTGAGCATCATGGCGGTAGCGCCCCAAACGAAATGCTCTTGTATTTTGAATGCTGGAACATCGATTGCTTTAGAGTATGAAGTGTCCATGCGTTGGCTTACAACGTTACTTTCATCTAAGAAATGAAGCAATGGAAGTTCAATAATTCCAGCTACTTCTTCGGGATCTGGGTTGAAGGTTAGTTCATTTTGACAGAATCCTAAAAACGGATACACCATAAAATTACTGGGTGGAATATACACTTCACTAAAAGCGCGAACTACTTGTATTTGATTTGCAACTACTCCTATTTCTTCGTGGGTTTCTCGTAATGCCGTATGCTTAAGGGTTTCATCTTCCAATTCGACTTTACCACCTGGAAACGCAATTTGAGAAGAATGCACACCAGGATAAGTGTTGCGTTGGATTAAAACCAAATGAGTTTGTGTCTTTTTAGGATAAAACAGCATCATGACGGCTGCTTTTCTTGGATTTTTGGTTTCAAGATTCAAATCTTTCATAATTTGCTTGCGCTCTGGAGGCATCATCAAACTATGAGCAGCTTCGGCGGGCAATACTTCACGCTCGAGTTTCGGAATACAATTTAGAAAGTCTTGGAAATCCATAACAAAGCGTATTTTTGCGCGAGAAATTTGGCAAAATTTAGGAGCTAATTTACAATAACTATTTATTCTTTTAAGCCACGAAGAAACGAATTTTATAAAATATTTAGAATTATAATTCGGGGATTTGAGGTTAAAATAAAATCAAAATTCAATAATTACAATGTATTCGAAACAAGAAAACCAACGTCTCAAACAAGAATTCTGGGTAACTTTCGCAGAGCGATATCCGCGCAAATGGGTTTTGTATGACACTAAAATTAAGGATTTCTCCTTTAAATTTTTTGTAGACAATACCAAAGCACAGGTCAGTATAGAAATCGAGCACAGGAACGAAGAAAAACGACTCGCCTATTTTGATAAGATTGCAGCATTGAAAAACATTCTCGAGGAAGAATTTATTCAAGATTTGGTATATCAAAAAAACCATACGCTTGATAATGGCAAAACCATCAGTAAAATTTGGGTTGAAAAACTCGGAATTACGGTCTCCAATCGCACGAATTGGGATGCTATTTTCGATTTCTTTTTCGAAAAAATGAGTGCCCTAGAGTTGTTTTATTTAGAGTATGATACGTTTATTAAGGATATTGAATAATTCATAAAAATATTTTTACGCGTAAATAAAAAAATTATATTTGAGGAAATTACATGCTATGAGAAAATTTATATTCCTTTTGTTATTGGGTTGTCTTTCAGAAATTAATGCCCAAACCGATTATAATTATATTTACCAAAACGACAGCATCATCCAAAAAGGAATTGCGCTTTACAGCAAAGAAAAGTATAAAGATGCCATCAAAGAGTATGATAGAATTTCAAAATCAGACCCAAAATTTCTTGAAGCCCAATATGAAAAAGCATTGGCATTGTCTGCCATAGACAGCATTAAAGATACCCGTGCTTTTTTAGAAAATTTGTATACCAGCAATCAAATGCAAGAGTTCCCTACTTTGTATACGGTATATGCCAGTTTTTTAAGCGACCAAAAAGAGTATGAAAAATCAGAGAAAGTCTTTAAAGAAGCTGAAAAATACTTATCCAATTCATCTAATTTCCTTTACAATTTAGTGATACTTTACATCAGAAAAGAAGAGCGTCAAAAATCAATTGAGTTACTCAAACAAATCATTACGATAGATCCTAATTTTGCATCAGCACATTATTTACTCGGACTAATGGCTTTTGAAGATGGTAGAATTACAGAAGGAACACTAGCGATGATGAGTTATTTGGTCATCGCACCAGAAGGGCGTTATGCTGAAAATGCAATCCTTAAACTGAACGCTAAATATGGTCAAAACTTTTTAGATAAAAGCAAACTAACCTTCTCTAAATCAGGTGATCAATATGAGGAAATAGAAACCATTTTACGCAACCAATTGCCTTTAAAAAGTGCCTATAAAGTAAAATCAGAAATCGATGATGTAATCACGCGCCAAATTCAAGCAGTTGCCGAATATACTGTCGATCACAAGATTGGAGATGGTTTTTTTGAAACGACTTACATGCCTTGGATCAAAGACATGATGGAGAAAAAACAATTTGAAGGATTGTCCTATTACATACTGCTGAGTATGGAAGAAAAGCTCGGAAAAAAGTATATCTCACAAAAGAAAAAAATAGTGTCATTTTACGAAAATTACTTGCTGGCTCATTTTTGGGGAACATTCACCAAAAGAAAAATCGATCTTTTTGGTAAAATGGAAGAAGTAAATATCTTATATAAAAACAATGCGCCGTATTTGATTGGTAATGTTGTGAATAGCAAAAAAGAAGGCAAATTCAAATATTTAAATGAATCCGGAAATTTGAGAGGCGAATTGAATTATAAAAACAATGAATTGAATGGCTTGCAAAAATACTATGACGACAAAGGCATTCTAACGGAAGAAAAAACATTCATAAATGGAAATCTCGACGGTACTAAAACGACCTATTTTACTAATGGTGCTACAAGCATTACCGAAAATTACAAAGAAGGTGTTTTAGAAGGATTGGCTGCTACGTATTATGTTAATGGAGGCAAACAATATGAAGTTAATTTTAGTGAAGGAGAACGCGATGGAAAATTTATAGGCTTGTTTCCTAACGGTAGCAAGAAAATGGAATCCAACTATACGAAAGGTAAATTAAATGGAGCCTATTCAAAATATAACGAGGCTGGAGATCTGATAGAATCTTGCAACTATATTGATGATGCCATTGACGGGAAATATATCGAATATTATGATGGCAAATTATTAAAAACCGAATCTCTATATGCTAAAGGTGTCGTTCAAGGCAACACCAAAACCTATCATAGCAATGGTGTCTTAGAGCGAGAAAATGTATATGTTGCAGGCAAAATAAATAAATCAACCGAATATTATCCTAATGGTAAAAAGCAATGGGAATATTTATACAATGAGAAAGGCGAACTAGAAAAAATAATTTCTTATGATGCCAATGAAAATAAATATTTTGAGGAAATTTATAAAGCTGGTGAAATAAAATCAGGTATTCAATATACCAGAAACAACCCCAACCCTGAAACATTAAGTACCTCTAAAAAACCTTTTAAAATCAGTAATTTAGACGGACAACCGCTTGCTGTTGGAAATTACGAAAAAGGTAAAAAAGTAGGCGAATGGAATTATTACTATTCCTCTGGCAGACTGCGTATGAAAGAAAATTTTATCAAAGGCAATCAAAACGGACTGGCCTATGCTTACAAACGAAATGGTGAATTAGATGCCATTCGAAATTATGTAAACGATACCATCAATGGCCTTTATGAAGTTTATGAAAATAATAAAATCAACAGAACTTTCAACTATATCAATGGCAAACAGTTTGGTCCTTTCAAGACGTTTTATCCTGATGGAACCATGAGTGCAGAAGGAAATCTTAGCAATGGAGATGTGGTTGAAACCAAGTTAAGTTATTGGCAAAACGGAAATGTGTATTACAAAGATTTTTATATCGAAGATGAACTTACCAGTTCGCAACTTTTCAATTCCAAAGGCGAAAAAGATTTTTATATCGATTATAAAAACAGAACCGGAAATTTTAACCTTTCTTTCTACAATGGTGTATTTACACAAAATTACACGATGATTAATGGTAAAAGAAATGGTAAAGTAACTATAAAAGACAAACTAAACACGCCGATATTGGAATCTGAATACATCAACGGTGTGCGTCATAACAGGTTAAAATCTTACAGTCCATTAGGCACTTTAGAATCCGATAAAACCTATTATTGCGGTGAAATTCATGGCACTGAAACGGAGTATGATATGGTTGGAAATCTAAGATTGGTTGACGAACAATTTTTTGGTGAAGAGCATGGGAAAACTACGCGATATTACTACAACAAAGCTAAGTCTGTAGAATATTTCGAGATGGATAGCGATTTGTATGGCGAATACAAATATTTCAACCACAGTGGTGAACTTATTCTAATTCTTAATTATGAAAACAATGCTATAAAATCGTATACTAAGTTCGGAAAAACAGGTCTTGTCGATGAAAAACATGAGGTTAAAGACGGAACCGCTTCCATCGTTTCGCGTTATCCTAATGGTAAAAAAGCCATCGAAATGAATTTCGTAAAAGAAAATATCGAAGGCAAACTAATGATTTACAGCAAAGAAGAAAAACCAGAATTTGAAAGCAATTACATCCACAATTCCTTAAATGGAGATCGTATCGACTATTATACCAACGGAAACATCTACAAAAAAGAACGCTTTAAAGACGGATCGCATGAAGGCACACAAGAATACTTCAAAGAAGATGGTAAAAAATGGCTAACAGCCGAATACAAAAACGAAGAACTGCATGGCAATACTTATATTTATACGAATGGAATTTTGACTTTAACCAAAAAATATGATTCGAATGAATTGGTTGAAATCATCAAATAAATCTTGGGTTCTATTGTCGTTATGCTTTTTTAGTTTTGCCCATACCGAAGCGCAAAATAGCTTAGCTGATTATAAAAAAAATTATTCTGATTACAACGAACTTGTTCTCGATAATTCCCAATCATACCGCATAACCATCGAAGATAAAAAGCTAAAAGTGATTCAGAACAATCATTTTGAATCTATGATTTTATCTGAAAATGGAATTCAAAATAATGTCGAGTCTTTTTTTTATTCCGATTTGATCAAAATAAAAAGTTATGACGCTTATACCATTAGCAACAGCGGCGGGAAAGAAAAGAAAATCCCAGTTACACAAACCAACGAAAAACTGTCTAGCGACAAAGGCATTTTTTATAGCGATGTAAAGCAACGCAAACTTATTTTCCCCAATTTGGAGGCCGGCGCAAAAAAAGTATACAACTATCAGACAGAAATTGTAGATCCTTACCTGTTGAATAAGTTTATTTTTGCTGGTGAGATTCCAGTGAAAAACGCCACTTTTGAAGTCAAAGCCAGCAAAGACATTACAATTGGTTACAAAATCTTTAATGATCCTGCGAATCGCATCGAATTTTCTAAAACAGAAAAAGGCGGAAACTATATCTATACATGGAGCTTAAAAGATATCGATGCGGTAAAGTACGAACCTAATGCTCCGGGTTATCTTTATACCATTCCGAATATCAATATTTATATCAAAGATTATACGGTTGACAGTCAAAAAATAGAAGTTTTAGATGATGTTAGTAAATTATTTAACTATTATCGAGGCTATACAGATCAATTAAACAAGACCGAAGACGCCGCACTGAAAGCCATCACGACCGAGAATACGATGGGCAAAACCAACGATATCGACAAGATAAAAAGTATTTTCTATTGGGTGAAAGACAACATCAAGTATATTGCTTTTGAGAACGGATACGAAGGCTTTATTCCACGAGAAGCCAGTTTGGTATTCGAAAGGAAATTTGGGGATTGCAAAGATATGGCTAGTATCATCTCGGCGATGGCTCAGTATGCCCAAATCAAAAATGTAACGATTGCTTGGATTGGATCGCGTAATATTCCATACACTTACAGTGAATTGGCAACGCCTGGTGTAGACGACCACATGATAGCCGTTTTCGAAACCAATAACGATTATCTATTTCTTGATGCTACAGATAAAGAAACTCGTTTTGGAATCCCAACCGCATTCATACAAGGCAAAGAAGCTTTGTTTAACGACCATGGAAATTATAAAATAGTAACCTTACCCTCTGTCGCTGCTCAAGAAAATGAAATAAAAGAAACCATCAAGTTGCAGATAGTACAAGACAAATTAACGGGTTCAGGAAAAACGGAATATCAAGGTTTTAACAGAAGTTATTTACTGGCGCAAATTGGAGATGCAGCCAACAAAACCCGATTTGAATTGATTAAAAGCTCCGTGATCAAAGGCAACAACAAATTCAATTTAAAAAGTTTTGAGGAAGAAAACAAAGCCGATCGCGACCTGCCGTATGTCATCAATTTTAATTTTGATTTGGAAAATTACATTCTAAAAGTTGATAAAGAAATTTACATCAACCTTTATCTCGATAAGCATTATGAAAATATGAATATCGAAAAAGACCGCATCTCTAAATTTAATTTCGATTTTCTATCGCAAATCAACAACAAATACGAATTAGAAATCCCAACTAATTACAGCGTAAAGCATTTGCCGAAAGACTTGCATCTAGACAATGCTTTGCTGAAAGCTGATTTTACTTTTGAAGTTAAAAACAACACCATTACACTTCATGTCATCATCGCTCAAAAGAAAATGATACTAGACAATACCGATTTTGAACTTTGGAATACCAGTATTAAAAATTTTAAAGACAGCTACTTAGAAACGATCACCTTAACAGAAAAAAAATGAAACTAACCAGAACCCTTTTCCTTCTTGCTTGCTTGATTTTTTTAAATGCAAACCAATCTTTTGCACAAGAATATAGTTTTAAAAATTACAGTTGGGACGAAAAACCAAACCTCGAAATTCCTGAAAACTATAAAAATCTGAATGAGGTAATCTTAGACCGAACCGAAAAAATTGAGCTGACCATTTCGGGAACCGTGGCCAAACAGTTTCACATGAAGCATGAAAGAATATACATCAATGCTGATGACGCCATCGAACGAAATAACAAAATCTACATTCCTTTTAATCTCGACGAAAGTGTATTGCTCAACAAAGCAAGGGTTATTTTAAAAAGTGGTAAAATTATTCTTCTCGACAAAAAAGACATTAAGGAAGAAATCAATGAAGAAACACAAGTCAAATACAATTTCTTCGCGGTTAACGGTTTAGAAAAAGGAGCCATTATTGAAAAAGTATACATTCTTGAAGAACAGCTTGAAATTGATGGAACTACAATCTTAATGCAAGACGAATATCCTATCGCAAACTTAAATTTCGAATTGATTGTTCCGGAACATTTGGTGTTTAAAACGAAATCTTACAACGGACTTAGCGAAGTTAAAATCGATTCCGAATCGACTCCTAAAAAATTAATACTCAGCATTAACGAAAAAAGCATAGCTGCTTTAGATAATGATGAAAAATACTCAAACTGGTACGCCAATTTAAAAACTTTCAGATACAAACTCGATGAGAATCTGATTAGTGGGGCTAAAAACCTATACAACTTCAAAGAATTTGCAACAAATTTTTACGATCGTAGCCATCCTGAATTGGATAAAAAGCAATTAAAAGCCATTGATGATTTTTGCAAAAACATTCCCAAATCAAACGACTTACAAGAACAAATTTGGAATATTGAAAACAAAGTAAAGAAAACAATTGCCTACAACAGGTATCTTGACGCTAGCGAAAACTTAGCTGAAGTTTTAAAAATCAAGCAAGCCAATCAAATGGATATCATCAAACTCTACTTTGCCATTTTCAATAACTTTAAAATCGAAAACAATCTGGTATTCAGCTCCAACAGATTTAAAAATCTTTTTGACAAGGATTTCGAAAGCTATGAGAATTTAAGCGAGATTTTATTTTATTTTCCTTCCATAAAAAAATATATCGCACCAACCCAAATTGAATTTAGAATTCCACTTTTCCCAATCTATTTAGGCAATAACTACGGGTTGTTTATCAAAGAAAAAGCGTTTGCTGGTGTCAATATGGGTATTGGAGAAATCAAATTTATAGAAATTCCAGGTACCGAAATCACACACGATACGATGGATATTACAGTAGATTTCACAACCAACATAGAAAACCCATTGATTACAAACAACATGACTTATGGAGGTTATTCTGCACTCAATTTTCAACCCATCAAAGATTTTGTTTCTGCGGATGAGTACAAAAAAATACTGAAAAGTGTTTCCGAAAATTATACTGCTGGTGCCGAATATAAAACGCTAACAACCGCAAATGATGGTACTGATTATATTGGAAAAAATACTTTTCATCTCGATCTATCCTTTGAAGGCAAAGATTTAATTCAAAAAGCAGGAGAAAGTTACTTGTTTTCTATCGGACAAACCATTGGTAAACAAATGGAGCTCTACCAAGAAAGCAAAAGAACATTGCCTGTTGAGATCGACTATCCGCACTCCTATTCGCGTAAAATAAAAATTCTACTACCAAAAGGCACGACTGTAAAAAACCTAGAAAAATTTGCTATGAATTACAAAACAGAAATTGAAGGTAAAACGCAAGCAGAATTTTCTAGTAATTACAAACAAACGGACAACGAAATTATTATAGAAAACACCGAATATTACAACATCATCAACTACCCAAAAGAAAGCTTCGATCAGTATAAAGCAGTCATCAATGCCGCTGCCGATTTCAATAAAATAGTTTTGGTTGTAAATAAAATGTAGGTAGGTCTAAAGCTATGAGTTTTTTGGGGGCGTGCCGGCGCATCAACATTTAGTATCCTAAGAACATCACGGGCGCCGTCGGGCTATACACTCCCAATCTTTGTCGCCGAACAACGGCAACAAAGGATTTCCGCTGCTATCCCTCACGCAAAGTAGTTTAATCTTTAATACAACGCACTGAGAAACCAGGTGACTTAACAGAGCCACCTCCGTTAACGTCAATATTGATGCAACTGATGAAGTAGTAAGGAGCGTAAGTGGTATCATATTCGTTAGAACACCACCAGAAACCGTAAGAACCAATGTAAGAGAATTCACCATTGGTGTTGCGACAACCACCCGGAAGGCCAGTAAAACTTGAACTGTTGGTAGCTCCAGTATTTGGGCTATTCCATAAAGCCATTGCTTTTAATTTACCTCCAGCAATTGATATTCCACCCAAAAAAGTAATCAAACTAGTCCATTCTTCTTCACTTTGAACATGATAACCTATAGGTGCTAAACCACGCGGATCATTAATCGCATACCAATTGTACAATTTACCGTAAATAGGCCCATTGGCTGAATCGTTGTTGTAATAACACCAAGCACCCGTTGTAAGATTTCCCCATTGCGTAGGGTCGGTGACTTGAGGAATCGGATCTCCGTTTCTATAATGGCTTACGTTTAAATTCGTTTTTGTCCATTTTTTATTACCAATAGTTACGATTTTGTAAATATTTCCGTCTACATCGGTCACAGTCCGATCTAAAATAGGCACTATTGGTCTAGAAGCTGTATTGTTTTGGGTTTTGGTTTCTTCTTTAGAACACGAGGCTAAACAAATTACTAAAACTAAAAGCGAGGTTATGGTGAAGTAGTATTTTTTCATGACATTGATTTGTAAACTTTTATAAAAGTAGTAATTACTTTTACATACCCAAGTTACTGGTTATATTTCTTTGCGCCTTAGCGTCTTTGCGAGCAAAAAACCAAAACATTTTTAAAACAAAAAACCCTTCATTTTCATGAAGGGTTTTTCTTAAAAAGGCGACGACATACTCTCCCACAAATTGCAGTACCATCTGCGCAGGCGGGCTTAACTTCTCTGTTCGGGATGGGAAGAGGTGAGCCCCGCCGCAATAACCACCTTAAGTCGTTAGTTGCTTTGGGCAACTTTTCAATTCGTAATTGATAATTTTCAATTCGTAATTGAATAATATCTTAACATACTGAGATAAAGAAAAAATTGTTTAAAAGTGTAAAAGAAAGTTTCTCCCGAGCCTTGCGGCTCGGGATGCGTACATAAGCTTACGGGTTATTAGTACTACTCGACTATGACATTACTGCCTTTACATCTATAGCCTATCAACGTGGTCATCTTCCACGACCCTTAAA
>Ga0116157_10003595_pt1 | contig 14774 bp, 15 predicted proteins | sample AD_UKC048_MetaG_FD_89882 | JGI IMG/M metagenome (GOLD analysis project Ga0116157, IMG submission 89882) | Active sludge microbial communities of municipal wastewater-treating anaerobic digesters from USA - AD_UKC048_MetaG | ecosystem: Engineered > Bioreactor > Anaerobic > Digestate | place: USA...
AGCAAATAGTCCAGCTCAGCTTCCTGAAACCTGGCGACGATGGAGCCATCATCCGGGAAGCGGTGCATCAGCTGCGTGAACCACCACGAAAAGCGTTCGCCCCGCCAGATGCGTTTGAGGCAGCGCTCGGAGTACGTGTCTATACCGGCCTCGGACTTGTCCTTGTAGAACTCAATGATGGCGTTGGACAGGTACTTCACGTCCGTGGCCGCCAGGTTCAAGCCCTTGGCACCTGTGGGCGGCACGATGTGGCCCGCGTCACCTGCCAGAAACATGCGGCCAAAGCGCATGGGCTCGGTGATGAAACTGCGCAGTGGCGCAATGCTTTTCTCGATGGACGGTCCGGTGATGAGTTTGTCGCGGCCTTCCTCATCCAGGCGCAAGCGCAGTTCCTGCCAGAAGGCGGCGTCGGTCCATTCTTCCACCTTGTCCGTCAGCGGCACTTGCAGGTAATAGCGGCTGCGCGTCTTGCTGCGTTGTGAACATAAGGCGAAGCCGCGCGGGCTGTTAATGTAAATGAGTTCATCATGCACCGGTGGCGTGTCAGACAGCAGGCCCAGCCAGCCAAACGGGTACACCTTCTCGAATTCGGTAATCGCACTGCGCGGCGCGCTGGCCCGGCACACGCCGTGAAAGCCGTCGCAGCCGGCGATGAAGTCACACTCAATCTCAAACTTCTGGCCATCTTTCTCATACGTAACACGCGGCTTTTTGCTGTCGAAATCATGCACGGCCACATTGTGGGCTTCGTACACGGTGGGCAGCCCGGCCGCTGTGCGGGCATCCATCAGGTCTTTGGTCAACTCGGTCTGGCCGTAAACCATGACGTTTTTGCCACCGGTGAGCCTGTTCATGTCCACCCGGTGGCGTTTGCCGTTGTAAAGCATCTCGATACCACCATGCACCAAGCCTTCCTTGTGCATGCGCTGGCCCACGCCGGCTTCGTCCAGCAGGTCGATGCACACCTGTTCCAGAATACCAGCGCGGATGCGCGTAAGCACGTAGTCGCCAGTCTGACGTTCCAGAATGATCGCGTCGATACCGGCCTTGTGCAGCAACTGGCCAAGCAGCAGGCCAGACGGGCCCGCCCCGATGATGGCAACCTGGGTACGCATTAAAGTCTCCTTGTTGATTACTGGTGCGAGGTTAAAAGAGATACCCACCATTTGCCAGTGATGCCGGTTGTCATTGCGCGATGATCGTCATGCTTGCGCGGTGATCGCGCAGCGTTTACAGTCGCGCATGACGATTGCAAAAGCAGACTTGATCGAAGGCATGGCCAAAGGCATGGCGGTGCTGGAGAGTTTTGATACAGAGCGCCAGCGGCTCAACGCCACGCTGGCAGCGCAGCGTGCGGGCATTACCCGCGCGTCCGCCCGCAGGCACTTGCTGACGCTGGCACATCTTGGCTATCTGGAAACCGATGGCAGCTACTTCTGGTTGTCTGCCAAGGTGCTGCGGTTTTCCGGCAGTTACCTGTCGTCGGCCCGGCTTCCCCGGCTGCTGCAACCCACGCTAAACCGTTTGACTGCCCTTACGCAGGAGTCCTTTTCAGCCGTGGTGCTGGATGGGCACGAGGTGGTGATCGTGGCGCGCAGCGGCATCGACCTGCGGGTGTCTGTCGCCAGCGCCAGTGGTGTGCTGGCTTACGGCTTGCACCTGGGCGCCCGATTGCCAGCGCATGTCACGTCCACCGGCCGGGTGCTGCTGGCGGCGCTTCCCAAAACCGAATTCAATCGCTGGCTGAAAGGTCGTACTTTGCCGCGTCTCACGGCGCATACCGTCACAGATGCAAAACGGCTGCGCGAGGTGATTGAACAAGTGCGGGCGGACGACTATTGCCTCGCCAGTGAAGAGCATGAGCTGGGCATCCACGCTCTGTCGGTGCCGGTACGCAATCTGCAGGGCAAAACGGTTGCCGCACTGAACGTCGTTGCGCCGCTGGGGCGACTGCCTGCATCCAGGATGCGTCAAACCCTGCTGCCACTGCTGATTGAGGCAGCCAATGAAATACGCCCCCTGATTTAGGGGGCGTCATCATCGGCCGTGTTTTGGTCGGTGTCGCTTACTTGCGCACGACGGCTTCGCCCGGGTCAAACTCGGCGGCTTTGATCGGGCTCTTGGCCGTGACATAAGCTTTCAACACGTCGGCGTCCACAAAGCCGGTGTCCACATAGCTCTTGTGGGTGGTGAGCTTGGGATAACCGTCACCACCCGCAGCCTGGAAGTTATTGACCGTCATGCGGTAGGTCTTGGCAAGGTCAAGCGGTGCGCCCTTGATGGTGGCGCTGGTAACTGTGGTTCCGGTGATCACCAGATTGACGCCGGCGAATTGCGGGAACGCACCAGAACCGACCGACATTTTTGCTGCAGCGTTGAGGTAAGCCAGGGATTCGGCACCGGTCAGGTCAACAGTCGTTACCGTATTGCCGAAGGGTTGAACCTTCAGCACGTCCTTGTAGGTCAGCTTGCCGGCTGGCAACGACTCGCGCACTCCACCAGAATTCACAACGGCAAAGTCAGCGCGCGTCTTCTCCATCATGGCCCGAGCTATCAACACTCCCATGGAAGCCGGTTTCGCACGAACGACAGCGCGATCACCTTCAAGCTTGCCATCGGCGGAGCCAATTTCAACATTCAGCTTCTGTTGACCGAACTCCTGGTAGGGCGTGAGCATGGCCAGCATGTCCTTGTCCTCGGCAATGGCCACGGTGTAGGGCACCTTGCTGGTCTTGCCGTCTGCCGCCTTGACCGATTTCATCAGGTTGACCGGGATTAGCGCGTACTTCACCAGTTTGAAGTCGCCATTGCGGTACTCAAAATCGGCGCGACCAACATATTTACCCCACTCATGGGCCTGTACTACCCAGGTGCCATTCTGGCGGTCAGGCTTGCATTCGGTGCCAGGCACGTATTCGCGGTCCAGCACGTTTTCAGCCTTCATGCAGGCGGGGTTCTGCGTGTGGCCGCCCACCACCATGTCGATACCCTTTACGGCGCGTGCCATTTCCACATCGCCCACAGCCTGTGTGCCATGGTTGCCGTTTTCATAGTGTCCCATGTGCGTGGCGGCAATCACGACGTCGACCTTTGCGCGAAGTTCGGGCACCACCTTGGCCGCCTCGGCTATCACGCTGCGAAATTCGATGTTTTTGACGTTGTCAGGGTGCACCATCTTGTAGGTGTCTTCCGTGGTGAGGCCCATCACGCCCACGCGCACGCCACCCAGCGAAAAAATCTTGTAGGGCTCAAACATGCGCTCGCCACGGTCATAAATGTTGGCGGCAAGCATCGGGAATTTGATCAAATCCCGCTGCATTTTCAGCACAAACAGCGGTTTGTCGAACTCGTGGTTACCTACTGCCATGGCGTCGTAGCCCAGCAGATTCATGCCTTTGAAATCGGGCACGGCGTCCTGGAGGTCAGATTCGGGCACTCCGGTGTTCACGTCGCCACCGTCCAGCAACAGGCTGTAGCCTCCTGAGGCCTTGACTTCGGCGCGGATGCCGTCAATCAGCGTCTTGCGCGCGGCCATGCCGTATTCGCCATCACCATTCTTCCAGAACCGGCCGTGGTGGTCGTTGGTGTGCAGGATGGTGATGCGGTAGGTTTTGTCTTTTTCCGGTCCTCCTGAACCCAGGCTCGAGCAGGCGGCCAGAGCAAAGGCCAAGGTGGAATAGACAAGGGGTTTGACGAATTTCATGGGCTGGATCCGTAGGTGAGTTGACGAGGTATTGAACAATTATGGACCCAAATTCGCCCAATAATCTGGCAGGATGCGGGTATCCGCCTTTATCCATGACAGAGCCCGTAAAACCCCATGCAAGCCTTTGCTGATCCGGTTGTTGCCCGGGTTTTTGAGTCCTATCCCGCCTTGGTACGCCGCGAACTCATGGCGTTGCGCCAGCTCATCTATGACACGGCTGCAGGCACTGAAGGCGTGGGCGAACTGGAAGAAACCCTCAAATGGGGCGAGCCCGCCTATCTGACCTCGCAGAGCAAAAGCGGCAGCACGGTACGCATCGCCTGGAACCCCAAGCGGCCCCTGCACTACGCGATGTACTTCAACTGTCAGACCACGTTGGTGGAAACCTTCAAAACCCTGTTTCCGGGTGATTTTGAGTTTGAAGGCAACCGCGCTATTGTTTTTGGGGCGAAAGACCGAATCCCCAAGAAGGCTGTGGCTTTTTGCATTTCAGCGGCGCTGACTTACCACCGCCCACGCCAATGAATGCGCTAGACGCCCAGATGTTGCTCCAGCAACTCGGGCCGTGCCGTCAGTTCAACTGAAGTTCCCGCGAAAACAACCTGGCCCTTGACCAGAATCACGTTGCGGTCGGTGATTTGTGTGACGTGTTTCCAGTTTTTGTCCACGATGACGCTGCTGATGCCAGATTCGCGCACCATCTGGCAGATCCGCCAAATCTCGCGTGCAATCAGCGGCGCGAGGCCCTCGGTGGCTTCGTCCAGAATAAGCGCGTCAGGGTTCGTCATCAGCGCCCGGCCAATGGTCAGCATCTGCTGCTCGCCGCCGCTGAGCTGCTGGCCGCCATGGCCCAGGCGCTCTTTCAGACGAGGGAAGGTGTCGAGCACGCGCTCATAAGTCCAGTCCTTTTGTCCTCGCGTGCCCGTCCGGGCCGCCATCTTGAGATTTTCCAACACGCTCAGGTTGCCAAAAATGCCGCGGCCTTCAGGCACATAGGCAATGCCCATCTGTGCAATTTCAAACGCTGCCCGCCCTGTCATGGGTTTGCCCATGATGTCTACCGTGCCGGTACGCGGCTTGACCAAACCCATGATGCTCTTGAGCAGCGTGCTTTTGCCCATGCCGTTGCGCCCCATCAAGCCGATGGTTTCGCCGCGTGCCACGGAAAAATCAATACCACGCAGGACGTGGCTGGCACCGTAATAGGTGTTCAGGTCTTTTACGGTTATGAGTCGTTCGCCGGTGACGCTCACAGCTAATGCTCCTCGCCCAGATAAGCCGCTTGAACATCGGCGTCAGCACGCACCTCAGCCGGGGTGCCGCTGGCTATCACCTGCCCGTTCACCATCACTGTCAGGTGATCGGCCAGAGTGAACACGGCGTCCATGTCGTGCTCCACCAGCAGCATGGCGTGGTCTTTTTTCAGCTGCAGCAACAGCGCCACCATACGCTCGGCCTCTGCCATACCCATACCGGCCAGCGGTTCGTCCAGCAGCAACACCTGCGGCTCGGTGGCCAGCGTCATAGCAATCTCCAGCTGACGTTGCTCGCCGTGGCTGATCGTTCCTGCAATGGCATTGGCCCGATTTTCAAGGCCGGACAGGGCGATAGCTCTTTTAGAACGGGCATGCGAAGCTACTGATTTTGTAGCATTCTGCAGCCACTGCATCGGGTTCCACGGTTGCTGGACATCACGCGACTGCGCGGCCAGGCGCACGTTGTCCCACACGCTGAAGGGTAAAAAGATATTCGTCTTCTGGTAGCTGCGCCCCAAGCCCTGGCGCGAAATAGCTTCGGGTGCCCAGCCGGTGACGTCCTGGTCACCTAATGTGACCGAGCCCGACGTGGGCTGCAAATCGCCCGACAGCAGGTTGGTCAGTGTGGACTTGCCTGCACCGTTGGGACCGATTACGGCATGAATGCGGTTGTGCCATAGGTCGATGGACACATTGTTTACCGCTGCCAGGCCACCAAATCGCTTGGTCACCTGGCGGGCAGACAGGCGAACATCAGTCATGCAATTTGCCTCCGGCCTTCACCTGCGCGATCAACCCCAACACACCGCGTGACGCGAAAACCACCACTAGCACGATGAAGAGGCCCATCCACAGCTGCCAGTGTTTGCCGAGGTTCATGCTGCCCACCTGGGGCAGATCCTTAAACACATGCAGCACATATTCAAACGTGAACGCACCGACGATGGCGCCGGCAAAGTTGCCCATGCCACCCAGAATCACCATCATGATGGCGTGCGCACTCATGTGAAAACCCATCAACTCCGGATTGATGTAACCGCTTTGCACACCCCACAAATACCCAGCTAGACCCGCCAGTGCGCCGGCCAGCGTGAAAGCACTTAGCTTGTAGCCAAAGGTGCCAAAACCCATGGCGCGCATGCGGTGCTCGTTCACGCGAATGCCCGCCAGTGCGCGGCCAAACGGGCTCCATAGCAGGCGGCGCAGAAACACATAGACGATGAGCATGGCCGCCAGCGTGGTGTAGTACATCGACACCTTGTTGTCCAGATCAAACAGCGTGAATCCCATAACCGATGCCGTGGGTTTGAAGTTGATGTACAGCCCGTCAGACCCGCCCAACACCTTGTTGTCGAAAAACAGGAAGAACACCATCTGCGCAAACGCCATGGTGACCATGATGAAGTAGATGCCGTGGGTACGTACCACAAAGAATCCGATGACCAACGCCGCCAAACCCGATGCCAACACCGCAGCAGGCAGTGTCCACCACAAGCTGACCGCCTCGCCTTGCGGCGTCAGAAACGCCAGCGCATACCCGGCAAGGCCAAAGTAGGCGGCATGGCCGAGCGACACCAGTCCGGTCACGCCCTGCAGTAGGTCCAGGCTCATCGCAAAGATCGCCAGAATCATCATGCGGGTGACCATCTGCGTGTAGAAATCGGTGCCAAAGAAAGGAAAAGCGGCGAGGGCGATCAAACCCAGACCCAGCACCACCTTGACGCTGCCGGGCAGAGTTTCGAGATGGGCCTTTGCCGTGCTCATTGTTTGAACAAACCTTCCGGTTTCCACAACAACACGGCAGCCATCAGCATGTAAACCAGCATACCGGCCATGGACGGCAGCAGCACCTTGCCGAAGGTATCGACCAGACCGACCAGCAGTGCCGAGATGAGCGCACCCCGCACCGAGCCGATGCCGCCAATCACCACCACCACAAAACACATGATCAGTACCTGCGAGCCCATGTTGGGGTACACACTGGAAACGGGCGCTGCCACGATACCGGCAACCGCCGCCAGGCCCACACCGAGAGCAAACACCACGGCATGGATGCGCTTGATGTTGATCCCCAGTGCCTCGGCCATATCGCGGTTGAAAGCCCCGGCGCGGATTTTCATGCCCAGTCGCGTTTTGGAGATGAGCAGATACAGGCCCACTGCCAGCGCAATGCACACGCCGGACATGAACAGGCGGTAGACGGGGTAAGACAGGTTGTCGGTGAGCGGGATCGAAGCGCTCAGCAGCTCAGGGATGGGCACGCCATGCACATCGTCGCCCCACAACATAGAGCGAAGCTCTTCGAAAATGTAAATCAGGCCAAAGGTCAGCAGCACCTGATCCAAATGGTCGCGTTGATAAAAATGGCGGAACAGCAGCCATTCCAGAGCCAGACCGAACAGCACGGCCAGCACCACACCACCCAGCAGGGCCAGCGTCAGGCTCCCGAAGTAACCGCTTAGCCAGTACGCCAGATAGGCGCCCAGCATGTAGAAGCTGCCGTGCGCGAGATTCACCACACCCATGATGCCGAAGATCAGCGTCAGGCCGGCGGCCAGCATGAACAGCAGCAGCCCGTACTGCACGCTGTTGAGCAGCTGGATCAGGAAGGTGGGGAAATCCACTGCAGGCCAGCGCTTACGATGGCCTGCGCATTAGCAGCAGCAACGCACCCATGCCCGCAAACAGGCTGCCCGAGACGCGATTGAACGCGCGTGCGCGGCCCGACTGGCGCAGCCACGGTGCCAGCCGCGCGGTGAACACGCAGCACAGGGTTAGCACCGAAAATTCGATGGCGATAAACGTGGCAGCAAGAATGGCAAACTGCGGCACAAACGCGACCTGCGGGTCGATGAACTGCGGGAAAAACGCCGAAAAGAACAGCAAGGCCTTGGGATTGCTTGCACCCACCATCCAGCCCTGCAGGTACAGCGAACGTGCCGAGCGGGTTGGGGCGAGCGGGCTCTCTGCTGCCAGCACGGCACGGTCTGCGTTGATGAAGGTGGTGACACCCAGGTAAATCAGGTAGGCCGCGCCCACGACCTTCAGCACAGTGAATGCTGTGTCGGAGGCGGCCAGCACGGCGCCCAGCCCCATGCTGGACAAAATCATCACACTCAGTACCGCCGTTACGCTGCCAGCCGTGGACATCAGCGCCTTGGCGGTGCCGTAGGTCGCCGCATTGGTCATGCTCATCAGCATGGTGGGCCCCGGTGTAACGACAAGCAGCGCCACCGCCGCGAGGTAGAGGAAATAGGTGGTGAGGGTCATCCCATTTTGCAGCCAGCGCCGCTGTCAGCCAGCGCTTTGGCGGCAACGCCCAGCACCTTGTTTTCCTTGTTTTCAACGACGCGCAGGTATATATCCTGCACCGGGTTGTGCGATTTGCTCATTGTCCACTTGCCGCGCGGGCTGTCGATGGTGGCGGACTCCATGGCCTTGTATAGCGCTGGCTTGTTGTTCAGGTCACCCTTGACGGCGTTGGCGCCCTGAACCAGCAGCAAACCGGTGTCGTAGCCCTGTACCGCATACACATCGGGCTGAAGGCGGAAGGTCTTTGCGTAGTTCAGGCGGAACTGCTTGTTGCGTGGTGTTTCGATCGAATCACCGTAGTGCATGGTCGTGATAATGCCATCAGCTGCCGGGCCCGCGGCGTCCAGCACACCTTCGGTCAAAAAGCCGGAACCATACAGCGGAATCTTGCCCTTGAGGCCAGCCGCTGCGTAGTCCTTGATGAACTTGGCAGCGCCGCCACCGGCAAAGAAGCAGGCCACGGCATCGGGCTTGAGTGCGGCGATCTCGGTCAACAACGCCTGGAACTCGACGTTGGGGAAAGGCAGACCCAGTTCCTTGATGATGGTGCCGCCACCAGCGGTGTAGCTCTCCTTGAAGCCTTCAAAGGCCTCGTCACCCGCCGCATACTTCCAGGTGATCCAGACAGCCTTTTTATGCCCCTTGGCAAGCATGGCTGCGCCCAATGCCCGTGTAGGCTGCGAGTTGGAAAACGACGTGCGGAACACGTTGGGAGCGCACTGTGCTCGGGTGGCAATATGCACACCGGCGTTAGGAATCAGGCTCAGCACACCGCTGTCACGTGCCACTTTATGAATACCCATTTGCACACCAGAGTGCACGGTGCCGACTAGCACATCCACCTTATCGCGCTGCACCAGCTTGTTAGCGTTTTCAATGCCTTTGGATGGCTCGGACTCGTCATCCACCTTGAAATATTCAATCTCGCGGCCACCCAGCTTGCCACCCTGCTCATCAATGGCCAGACGGAAACCGTTCTCTATGGCTACGCCCAGCTGGGCAAAAGTGCCGGTGTAGGGCAGCATCAGGCCGACACGGATTTTGCCGCTCTGGGCTCTGGCCAGGCTGGGCACAAGCAGGCCCGTTGATGCCGCACCAATAAGGGCAGCGCTGCGGGACAGAACCAGACGACGTGATGTCATGAAAATCTCCTATGTGGAAAACTGAAAAAGTTGATCGGATGTTAGCCCAGCAAGGACATCGGGCAATAGAGAAAAACCCGAGCTTTATAAATAAATTGTTTAAGCTTAAAGCAAAAAGAATATCTGGCGTATTTTCTTTCTACAGTTGCCGTTTTTGGAAATTCGATCACAAACTCAAACCGCCGCGGGTATTTTTATAGGGCGCCAGCCGCCAGAGCGACGTTACTTCGAGCGACCGGGCGGAGTGCAACGGGTCGGTCGCGTCGCTGGCTTTGGGGTGCACGGGTCTGGCATCCATACGTCCCAGTACTTGCAAGCCTGCAGCATCGATGGCTTGCGCCAGCATATCGGGCGAACGCAATCCCAGGTGCTCGGCCAGGTCCGACATGATCAGCCAGCCCTCGCCACCTTCCGCCAGATGTGCGGTCAGTCCATTCAGAAAGCCCAGCAGCATACGGCTGTCTTCGTCGTACACCGCGTGTTCAATGGGTGAACTGGCCCGGGCAGGCAGCCAGGGCGGGTTGCAGACGATGAGGTTCGCCAGCCCTTCAGGGAACAGGTCGGTCTTGATCAACTGAATCTGGCCCGCCAAGCCAAGCCGCGCCATATTTTCCTGTGCGCACGCTAGCGCGCGCGGGTCCTGGTCAGTGGCCACCACATTACCTACACCGCGGCGCGCCAGCACCGCGGAGAGGACACCGGTTCCGGTGCCTATGTCAAATGCCCTGATCGAGGCGTGTGCCTCGGCCAGGGCAGGGAGGGGCGCCACCGCGACCAACCCGACATACTCACCCCGGACCGGGGAAAACACGCCATAGTGCGGATGAATGCGGTTGGTGGGAGGCTTGCCAAGGGATGCAATTTCAACGCCTTTTCTGCGCCATTCGTGTGCGCTGATCAATCCCAGCAATTCGCGAAGTGATGCGATGGACGGGCCGCCAACTACGTCGGCGGAACCCCAAGCCTCGCCACATGCCAGCCGCGCGTCGGGCGCGCGACGCAGCGGGATTCCGTAATCTGCATCAAAGGGGATCAGCACCATGCTCAGCACGCGTGCACGCTGGGCCTGCGCCTGACGGTGCAGGTGAAATGTGTCCAGGGGAGAAAGCGTATGAGCCGCAGAAGATTTTGGTTTTCTGGCAGGTTTGTCGGCGCGTCGTGCCAGTGCTTGCAGCAGTTGCCGCGCATTCTGAAAGTCGCCTCGCCATAGCAAAGCCGTGCCTTCGCAGGCCAGCCGGTAGGCGGCATCGGCTGTGGTGGTGTCGTCGGCAATCACAACGTTTTTGGGCGGCGATGCACCGCGTTCAGAGCGCCAGATGGACGGTCTAGCATCTCCTGAGTCTGGCAGGACAAGATATGAATTGCCTACTAAACTGGAAACTGGATTACTTTGAGGTGCTTGATTGAATGACTGCATTGAATGTTCCGGCCAAGGAGATTGTGCCCTGTCCGCTGGACTCATTTCCCCAAGGATTTCGCGCGCTAGTGATCGGCGCTACGGGTGCAATTGGCTCGGCATTCGTCAGCCAATTGGAGGCACACCCGAAGTGCGAGGTGGTTGAGGCCCTTCATCGACGTTCACAACCCGCCATCGATTTCAATCAGGAGGCCAGCATTGCCGGCGCTGCGGCCAGTCTGGCGGGTCAGGGACCTTTTCACCTGATCATCAACGCAGCCGGTGTTTTGCACTCGCTGCAGTTCATGCCGGAGAAGAGGCTGGCTAGTCTGGGCTACGAGCAAATGATGCAGTCCTTTCGCGTCAACACTTTCGGGCCTGCCATGGTACTCAGTCATTTCTCCGGTCTGCTGGACGCTGACCGGGGAGTGATGGCTGTCCTGAGTGCCAAAGTCGGAAGTATTGAAGATAACCGCCTGGGCGGCTGGTACAGCTATCGGGCATCCAAGGCCGCATTGAACATGTTTCTGAAAACGGCAGCGATTGAGATAAAGCGAACCCGGCCCAACGCGGTATTGGTGGCGCTGCACCCCGGAACCGTGACTTCGGGTCTGTCACAACCCTTTGGTGGGGCGGATATCGGACAAACACCGGATGCGGCGACTGGCAAAATGCTAAATGTTATTGACCAACTGACGCCGGAGGATTCGGGCCGGTTTTACGCTTACAACGGAGAACGTCTGCCCTGGTAAGACGGCACGTCTTAAACAACATGAACCAGAAGCCCAAAATCACCCTCCTTTCGCTGCAGTGGCGCCAATGGATTCAGGACAACCTGGCGCGCGGCTGCACCGTGGAATCCATGATTGATGCCATGGCCCTGCAAAACTTTGACCGGGCCGCCGCTGCCGGGTTCATTCGTCAGTTAACCACTGTGAGCCTCGTACCGGCAAATTCTGGGGACTCCGCGAATTCAGCCTCAGCCGACGTTCATGCGCCTAGTGCCCCTGCCGCGCGCGACCGCACCTATGTGTATGAAACCGCGAGGCTGGCGCAGTCGGGTAACCTCATCAAGACGCCAGACCGGGATGTGCGGGTAAGCCTGCGCATGACAAAACCGGTTGTGGCGGTGTTTGACAACATCCTTTCGCCTGAAGAGTGCGACGAGTTGATCCGCCTTTCTCGCATCAAGCTCAAACGCTCCACGATTGTGGATCCCAACACGGGTAAGGAAGAAGTGATTGAAGAGCGCAGCAGCTACGGCACGTTTTTCACGCTCAACGAAAACGATTTCATCATCAACCTGGAGCGGCGTATCGGCGCTGTGATGAACCTGCCGGTGGAAAACGGCGAAGGCCTGCAGATTCTCAACTACAAGGTAGGCGGTGAATACAAACCCCACTTTGACTACTTCCCGCCAGGCGACCCCGGCAGCGCGGTTCATCTGGCCAAAGGCGGCCAGCGCGTCAGTACGCTGGTGATCTACCTGAATGACGTCGAAGAGGCCGGCGAAACCATCTTTCCTGATCTGGGTCTGTCGGTCACACCCAAGAAGGGGGCGGCGGTATATTTTGAATACTGCAACAGCCAGGATCAGATTGATCCACTCACGCTACACGGCGGCACGCCTGTGGTGGCCGGCGAGAAATGGATCGCCACCAAGTGGATGCGCCAGCGCCGCTACGGCTAGCGCAGCGATTCTTCCAGGTCGATCTCCACTGTCAGCGCATCGGCAATCGCGTCCAGCTGCGCGTTGAGCTCTGCCAGATCGAGTGCCTTGGGCACCTGAATATGGGCAACAGCTTCAAACAGCGGGTCGCCGCTCATGGGTGCGCTGGTGACGGAGGTGTCCATCTCGGTCACATTGATGCGCCGTGCTGCCAGCGCGCTGGCGACTTCCCGCACGATGCCAGGTCGGTCGTTGCCCACAATGCTCAAGCGCAAATGCCGGCTGTCGTCGGCACCCGCTGCGCGTTTGCTGGATGCCACCACCACTGACAGCTCGTCGCTGGAAAGCGCCAGCAACGCCGTGCGCAGTGCGGGAAACTGTGCATCGCCCACTTCCACCTGCACAATGCCGGCGAATTGACCGGCCAGCACGCTCATGCGGCTTTCCAGCCAGTTGCCACCATGCTGGCCAACGGTTTGCGCCAGCTTCTCGACCAGACCAGGCTGGTCGGCACCAACGAATGTGAATACCACGGCTGAGGTCATGATTGGTCTCCTTGCTGGTCAGTATGTTACTGCCGCAGCTCAAACCCGGCAGCGACGGCTAAACTGTTTACTCGCGAGAATGCAAAACCTGAACATGACCCCGATGAACACGTCTCCGACACCACGCCCCTTTCTGGTTTCCCTGCTACTTCTGATTTCCTGTGCCGCAGCTTATGGCCAGACCTGTGAAAGCATTCAATCCGGGATCGAAGCCAGAATCCGGTCGTCGGGTGTCGATCATTTCACGCTGAGGATCGTTGACGCGGGTACCCAAATCACGGGTAAGGTCGTTGGGACCTGTGACCGGGGTTCGAAAAAGATCGTTTATGCCAGACCAGGTGCCGACGCGATTCTGACTGAATGCAAAGATGGATCCATCACCTATGGCGGGGACTGCAAAAAGTGACCTCAGCGCCTGTCAAATAAGTGTGATTAGCTATCTATTCAATAGCAATCCCAATTTGCAACAGACAAACAGAAAAGAATTTATGCGACATCTTGAACGGCACAGAACATCCCGTATCGGCTGGCTTCGGGCTGCTGTTCTGGGGGCCAACGACGGCATTGTCTCCACCGCCAGTTTGATGGTGGGCGTGGCTGCCGCACACTCCACCCAGGGCAACATTCTGCTCACCGGAGTCGCGGGCCTGGTGGCAGGTGCCATGTCGATGGCGGCAGGCGAATACGTGTCGGTTCACTCCCAGGCCGATACCGAAACCGCCGACCTCGCGCGTGAAAAAGCAGAGCTGGAGGCCGACCCGGTCGCGGAGCGGCGCGAGTTGACGGGCATTTACGTCCAGCGCGGGCTCGAACCCGCACTGGCTGAAGAGGTTGCCGGGCAGCTAATGAGGCACGATGCACTGGGTGCCCACGCACGTGACGAGCTGGGCATATCCGAAGCGCTGAGCGCCCGCCCCATTCAGGCTGCGCTCGCGTCGGCTGCGAGTTTTGCAGTGGGCGCCGCGCTGCCGCTGGTCGTCACGGCGATGGTGCCCGGGCAAAGTCTGATTCTCTGGATATCGTTGTCGTCACTCGTGTTTCTCGCCCTACTGGGCGTCGTTGCCGCCCGCGCTGGAGGCGCCAACTGGCTGACCAGCGCCTGGCGGGTGACCTTCTGGGGAGCGCTAGCCATGGCTATCACGGCAGGTGTGGGGTCCCTGTTCGGCGCGGTCGTTTGAGCGCAATACGAGGCCGTGAAGTCCGTAAAAAATCACTGATTTAATGTGCGGGAGCATACAGACCGGATTTTCTGTAAAAGGCCCAATGGCATCCAGACTCAACACCACTCTGGGGGCTCACATGATCCGATCAGCTGTAACTGCCACACCCGTATCGACGTTTTTTCGCTCGGTCTTTCACCGGGCCATGAACGATGAAACTCCCGCAATTCAGCCTGCAGCCATGGATTCTGGCTCTGTGCTGGACCAGCTGCAGGTGACGCTGGCACAGGAAGTGGCGCTGCGGCAAGAGCTGGAGCTGGAACTCTTCGACGTACAAACCGCACTTGCCAGGGCGCGCGCCGAATTGGCCGGCACGCAGGCTGGCGAGCGCCGTGCCCGCCATCTCGCGCTGCATGACAGTCTGACAGGCCTGCCCAACCGGAGCTTCTTTGGCGAGCGGCTCACCCACATGCTGACTCTGGAGCCGTCAGAGAAACATAAAGTTGCGGTTTTGTACCTGGATCTGGATGGCTTCAAGCCTGTGAACGATGTGCACGGGCACGCCACCGGTGATGAACTGCTCAAAAT
>Ga0116157_10003601_pt1 | contig 14754 bp, 10 predicted proteins | sample AD_UKC048_MetaG_FD_89882 | JGI IMG/M metagenome (GOLD analysis project Ga0116157, IMG submission 89882) | Active sludge microbial communities of municipal wastewater-treating anaerobic digesters from USA - AD_UKC048_MetaG | ecosystem: Engineered > Bioreactor > Anaerobic > Digestate | place: USA...
CCCGCCGTCGAGGCCGCGAGCAAGAGTCCGATCGCATCGAGCGGAAGGCCGAAATCGGCCCGAAGCGATGGCCAGGCCACACCCAGCACGCCGTCGGGCATGCCCAGTGCGATGAAGGCGGTGAAGGCCAGCAGAATCAGCCCGATCCCGGGATATGATGCGCTCTTTTCTGTTCTTCTCATTGAAGTCTGGTCCAGGACCCGTTGATTGACCTCTCACTCGGGATAGTATGAGCTTTTCATACTGCTCTCCGGCCTGGCATCTGTAATGGACCTTTAGCCCGGAGTGCCGTTCGCTCTTTTTGCAGGCGCCGGATCGGCTCGTGCCGATGGCCCGGCGGTTGTGCTCTCATCATGCAGCAAACTGCGTAAGTGAGCGCACGGGGCTCGGCTGGACGGAATAGCCCGCAAGCCGCTGTGTGTTCTATTCGGCAAAACCTGTCAGGATAACATCATGAAGATCAAACTGAAATATTTATTGTGGGTGCCACTCGTGCTGGTGTGGGTCTCCTGCACGGATCCGGTCCGACCGGCCCCTCCCGACGAAATACCGGTGGATGAACCTGCGCGGTCATTTCTGGCACTGGGAGATTCCTATACCATTGGCCAGTCGGTCCCCGTCTCCGATCGCTGGCCCAATCAGCTGGTTGGGCAGCTGCGCGAAAAGGGCTTCGATATGGCCGATCCGCTGATCATCGCCATGACGGGATGGACGACTGCCAATCTGCTGCAGGCCATGCAAACAGCGCAGGTGACCCCACCCTATGACATGGTGACGCTGCTGATCGGCGTCAACGACCAGTATCAGGGCAGGACGCTGGAGAGCTACCGGCAGGGATTTACAGCCCTGCTGACGCGGGCTGTAGAGCTTGCGGAGGCTGATCCGGCGCGGGTGATCGTTGTTTCAATCCCGGATTACAGCGTCACCCCCTTTGCGGAGATGCGCAATCCCGCCCGGATCCGGACGGCGCTCAATCAGTTCAATGCCCTCAACCTCGAGCTTGCTTTGGCAGCAGGTGTGCACTATGTCGATATCACGCCGGGGTCGCGGGAGGCGGCCGCTGATCTCAGCCTGCTGGCGCCGGACCAGCTCCATCCTTCCGGCAAAATGTACGCTGAATGGGTGAAGCTGATTCTGCCGGTAGCCGAAGGGATTCTGGAAAACTGACCGGCCGTAAGATGGCTATCGATCAGAGTTCGCCGGAGAGTTGACTGACCGCAGGGCTTTCAACCGACGAGTGCGGCCTCCAGCCTGATCTCGGGTCCGGTCAGAGCCTTGGAGACCGGGCAGTTCTTCTTGGCATTCTCGGCCAGTTGGGCGAACAGTTCCTCCGTGATCCCGGGGATCTGTGCTTCACAGTGCAATTCGATCAGGGTGATGGCGGGACCTTCCCCGAGATGAACTTTTGCTGTGGTGCGGATCGTGCCGGGCACGAACCCCTCCTTGGTCAGGAGCGCCGAAAGAAACATCGAGAAGCAGCCCGCCTGAGCGGCCCCGATCAGCTCCTCCGGATTGGTCCCGGGTCCGGTCTCAAAGCGTGAAGCGAAAGTGAAAGGTCCCTCGTAGGCGCCGCTGCCCAGGCGCATGGTTCCCGCCCCATCCTTAAGTGTGCCCTTCCATTCGGCTGACGATGTGCGTATGGCCATATTTTTCCTCCTTGGATGAATTTTCCGGTTCAATATAGCTTAAAAGTTACTCCTTTTCAAGGTAAATGCAAGGAGTATCTGTCATTTTCAGGCGGGCAGCTGTGATGTGGGCGAAAAAAAAGGGCTTGATATGTTGCCAAAAAAGGGATAGATTCGCAGATATTGGGATCAGGGCTGGAATTGCCTGCTCGGACTTGCCGACTGGATGGCCTGTGCCCGTCATGAGTTAAATTAACTTGCGAAGGAAATAGCTGAATGCCCCCTGGCCATAATTTGGATAGCGAGCAGCAGCCCGGCCATCCGGCCCTCTCCCCTGGTGAGCGCGCCCCGACCGGGATCCCTTTCGCCGATCAAATCGCTGCGGTGCTCTTTGATCTCGACGGCACCCTGATGGATACCGATGACCAGATGACCGCGCGGGTGAGCCGCTGGGTGGCATGGCTGCGTTTGCCCCAGCCCCAGGTGAAAGCCCGGAGACTGGTCATGCTGCTGGAATCGCCTGTCAATGGCCTGGTCACCCTTCTGGACCGGCTCGGGATCGACAAACCCCTGCTCAATTTCTGGCAGCGCCTCGGGCGCATAAAAGGGCCCGGCCGGCACGATTTTCACATCATCCCCGGAGTGGTGGAGATGCTCACCGGACTCAAAGGCCGCTACCGGCTGGGGGTGGTCACTACCCGCAGCGAAATCGAGGCCGAGGCCTTTATCGCTCAACATCGGCTGCAGGGCATATTCGAATTCGTCATCGGCCGCACTACGACCCGCCGGCTCAAGCCGGACCCGGAACCGGTGCGCTTTGCCTCGCAGCAGCTGAATCTCCCGGTCGAACGCTGTCTGATGGTGGGCGATACCACCATGGACATCCGCTCTGCGGTCGCGGCCGGCGCCCCCTGCGCCGGTGTGCTCTGCGGCTATGGCACCCGGGACGAACTGGAACGGGCGGGTGCCACTGTGGTGGTGGAACATATCACCGATCTGCCCGCCTTGCTCTTCGCTCCCGGCGACACGCCGGATCGGCAGTTCTGATCAATAAATGGGTTCTCATGGAGGCAAGGTGTATTATAGTTCAGCTGATCATCTATCCCATCAGGCGAGGAAGTAATGATGAATTCGCGCGAACGGGTGCTGTCAGCACTCGACTACAGGAATCCCGACAAGATCCCGATCGATTTCGGCGGCCACCGTTCTTCGGGCATCTCCGCCATGGCCTATGCCCGGGTCAAGCGGGCGCTCGGCATCACGAGCGGGGATATCTATGTCTACGACATGATGCAGCAGCTGGCCATCATCGAGGAGCCGGTGCTGACGGCCCTCGAGGTCGATACCGTCGAACTGGGACGTGCCTTCTGGCATGAAGAGCGCTTCTGGAAAGAGTGGACCCTGCCGGATGGCACCCCCTGCAAGATACCCGCCGCGGCCAACCTCGAGAAGCGGGGTGAGGAGTGGCTCCTGCTCGCGCCGGACGGTACGCCGGTGGGAGTGCAAAAGCCGGGCTGTGATTTTTTTGAGCAGATTCTTTACCCTCTGGCCGGGAGCGATTTCGAACACACCGATTTCTCCGATGTCGATACGGCCTCCGCCCACAGTATGCGCGCGGCGGCACCGGTGCCGGGATCACACTTGAAGCTGGATGAGGAGGGGCTGGCCGAGCTGAGCGAGGGCGCGAAAAGGCTGCGCGCCTCGACCAGCCGGGCGATTCAGGCCAGCTTCGGCGGCAAGATGATCGAGGGGCCGCAGGCTCTCTACGGCATGGAGAACTATCTCCTCTACAGCGCCCTCTATCCGGAGCAGATCATCCGCCTTTCGGAGAAGCTTTGTGATGGCTATTGCAGATCGATCAACAAGTGGCTTCCGGCCGTCGCCCCCTACATTGACATTATGGGATTCGGCGATGACCTGGGCACCAATAACGGGCCCATGATCAGTCCGGATAAATATCGCCTCTATTACAAACCCTACCACGCCCGCATGTGGCAGCTGGTCAAGGAGCTGGCGCCGCATGTCAGGATCCTGCTCCACTGCTGCGGCGGCATCGAGCCTCTGCTTGAGGATCTCATCGATGCCGGCCTCGACGCCGTCAATCCCGTGCAGATCAGCGCGCGGGGCATGCAGCTGGATGCCCTGAAGAAGAAATACGGGGGACGGATCACTTTCTGGGGCGGCGGCTGCGACACCCAGACCATCCTGCCCCAGGGCTCGCCTGATCAGGTGCGGGCCCATGTCCGCAGCCAGCTCGAGATCATGAAGGGGGAGGGGGGATTTGTCTTTCAGCAGGTGCACAATATCATCGGCAGAGTGCCGGTCGAGAACATCCTGGCGATGTTCGAGACGGTGAGCAGATATCGCTGATCTCCCGTGCACCTGCAGGGCAGTGTGCTGCCTTCGAAGCCGGGTGCTAAGGGCCGGGAGCTTGCCATCCGGCCCCGCGCCGGCCAGGTCAGCGGGGAGCGACATCAACAGTATCGTCTTTTACGGAGCAAGGAGCTGAATGTGAAAAAAACCGCAACTATGTTGATGATGTTGGTGCTGGCCTGCCTGCTGACGGCGGCGCAGGCACAGGAGAAATGGCAGAACCTATGTAACGGCAAGAATCTCAAAAATTTCAAACTGCTCAACGGCAAGGCCGAGTTCCTCTACAAGGAGGGGGTTATCACTGGCGTCAGCAGGATCAACGTTCCGAACTCTTTTCTTGCGACAAAGCAGGTGTATGACGATTTCATCCTTGAATTTGAAACCATGGTCGATGATGGCCTCAACTCGGGCGTCCAGATTCGCAGCCTCAGCATACCCGAATATCAAGATGGACGGGTGCATGGCTATCAGATCGAGATTGAATCCTCCCCGCGCGCCTGGAGCGGCGGCATTTATGATGAAGCACGCCGTGGCTGGCTCTACAATCTCGAATGCAACCCGGCCGGCAAAACGGCTTTCAAACCCGGTGAATGGAATCTCTATCGTGTCGAAGCCATCGGCAGCCGTATCCGGGTCTGGGTCAATGGTCAGCTGACCGCCGATATCGTCGACGAAATGACACCCTCCGGCTTTATCGCTCTGCAGGTCCACAGCATCGGCCAGGATACGGCTGATGAGGGCAAAAAGGTGCAGTGGCGCAACCTCCGCATCATGACCGAGGAGCTCGAACGCTGGCAATCCCCGGAGGAGCCGTCGGTGCCCCAGATCAGCCATCTTGACAACCGGTTGACGCCAAGGGAGATCGCAGAGGGCTGGCGCTTGCTCTGGGACGGAAAAACGACTCAGGGCTGGCGGGGGGCCAAACTGGCAGCCTTTCCCGAACAGGGCTGGCAGATCCGGAATGGTGTACTCACGGTGCTGAAGAGCGCGGGCGGCGAGTCGCGGGCCGGCGGCGACATCATCACAGTAGACAAGTACCGTAATTTTGAACTCGAGGTCGATTTCAAGCTGACGCCGGGTGCCAACAGTGGCATCAAGTATTTCGTCGATCCGGAAATGAACAAAGGTGAAGGCTCGGCCATCGGCTGCGAGTTTCAGCTTCTTGATGACGAGCTGCATCCGGACGCCAAACTGGGCACAGCAGGCAACCGTACTCTGGCGTCCCTATACGATCTGATCGCACCGGATGCACTGCGCCATACCCCAACCGAGAACACCGCCAAACGTCAGAATAAATACGGCTGGAACCGGGCCCGCATCGTCGTCAACGGCAGCAAGGTCGCCCATTTTCTCAATGGCATCAAACAGGTGGAATATGAACGTGGAACGCAGATGTGGCAGGCGCTGGTCTCACGCAGCAAATACGCAGTCTGGCCGAAATTCGGGGAACTGGAAGAGGGTCACATCCTTCTGCAGGAGCACGGCGACGAGGTGGAGTTTCGTAATATCAAGATCAGGGTTCTGCCTTGACGAAGAGCAGGCTGTAAGTGAATCGCCGGCTGCCGGCCGGTGCTGGGGTGAAACAGGTGGCCAGGGTCTTGTGATCAACAGCTGTATCGCCCGCTGTTTTCATTCCAGGCGAGGCGACAGCCCTGGCCACAGAGGCTATCCGCCGGCTCAAATCACGATCGTGCCTTCAAGATAGAGGGCAGCCCGGCCGGAAATTCTGACGCGATCGCCCTCATCACGGCACCACAGCTCGCCGCCCCGTTTCGAGATCTGCAAAGCGTGGAGTTCCTTTTTGCCCAGAACAGCTGACCAGTAGGGAATCAGCACGCAGTGGGCTGAGCCGGTAACCGGGTCTTCGGGCACACCGACAGCCGGGCAGAAGAAGCGGGAGACAAAATCGCTCCGGCTGCCCGGAGCGGTGATGATGATCCCGCGGGACTCGAGCTTCAACAGGGCGGCAAAATCGGGCCTGGCCTGGAGAACGGCCTTTTCATCCTCCACCACCACCAGCAAATCCTCCTCGGAACTGAACACCTGCAACGGCTTGACGCCGAGAATTTCACCGAGACCTGAAGGCGTTTCCCTGGTCTGCGGCGGCCGTGCGGGAAAATTCATTTCAAGAAGATCCCCTTTCCGGGCGACGATCAGCGGTCCGGCTTGCCGGGTTTTAAAGTGGATGCTCTCTGACGGCCATGCACGGCAACAAAGCTCGACGAAGGCGCTGGCCAGGGTGGCGTGGCCGCAGAGAGCGACCTCGGTGGCCGGAGTGAACCAGCGGATCTCGCACTCCCGGCCGCTTTCGACCAGAAAAGCGGTCTCGGAGAGGTTGTTTTCCGCGGCGATCGACTGCATCAACGGCTCCTCCAGCCATTCGTCCAGGAGACAGACGGCAGCCGGATTGCCGGCGAAGATTTTCGATGTAAAAGCGTCTATTTGATAAAGTGGTATTTTCATCTCATCCCGCCTTTCCTGCGATCCGGCTCCCTCGCCATCGCCTGTTCTTTCAACGCCTTCGGCATCTTTTCAATGGCGTAGCGCAGCGAGGTCCGCGGCATCACCGCCTTGCGCGCCATGACAAACTCGAAAACCTCCTGCTGGTGGGCCTGGCTGGCCGCCTTGAGCATCCAGCCGTAGCCTTTCCGCACCATGTCGTCTTCATCCATAAGCAAGATGTCGGCGAGCTCAAATATCTCCGGCAGAAAGTCACCCTGCCTGGCCGGGATGATCAGGCTGACGGCCGCCGCGCGCCGCATCCAGCGGTTCGGGGAGCGGGCCCAGCGCTTGAGATCGGCAAGATGGGCCGGGTAGCTCTGGATGAAGGCGCCGATGGTATGGTTGCAGAGGGTATCGCAGGCGGCCCAGTTGCTGACATAGGCATCAACCCATCTTTCGAAAAGCGGGAAATCCTCGGGAGTGAATTCCTTGCGCCGGGAGTAGGCCCACATGCAGGCGATAAAACTCTCTTCCATATAACCCGATTGCCACAGCTCCTCGCACAGTTGCAGGATCTCCACCTTGCTTCTGCCGTGGAGCTCCTTGAGATATCTTTTTCCCAGGGTCTCGACGGCGGCGGATTTTATGCCGTAGAGCTGGACCGGCTCCTTGAAGAACCTGAGACCGCTCTGCCGGGTTTTTTCGTCCGCCTCCTGCTGCAGCTCTTTCCTGATCCGGTCAAGAATTCCTTTCATTCTATTCTCCTCCTAAAACAAGACCTGCTCCATCGCCTTGAAAAGGGTCAAATCGAGCACCTGAAATGAGTCCGGCACGCGCCGGACAAGAGCGTTCAGCTGGCCCATAAGATGGAAGCTGAGGGGCAGTGCTACCCGGTAATTTTTTGCGGGTTCGATTCCGGCCTCCACTTGCGGATAGACGCGGAGCGGCGCCTGCCTCTTTGCCAGGACTTGCTCTATGTCCCGGATTTCGGCGCCCGTCATCTCCACGATTCCGATCGGGGTCGCCCGGTAGAGCGCGGCGATATCGGCCCAGGTGGTGATGCCCGCAGCAACAGCGGGCAGCTCCGGCGGGGCCTGCACCATCTGCAGGGCGTAATCCGAGCCGCCGGCGATGCGCATCGCATCAGCGGTGCGCGCCGCGATCCGGCCGAAACTGTTGTCCGCGTCGGCGATCGGAGCGGCCTTTTCAGGACCGGACGCCCAGCGCCAGCGGCTGTCAAAATGACGGACCTTGACCAGGCTGAAGGGATTCTCCCCGATCACCAGCAGATCGCAGCCGAGAGGATTCTCCTCCTGCAGCTGCAGCAGCATGGTCCCGGGCCGGTAGGCGGAGGGATCGTCTGCGGCCACCCAGTAGATGAGCCGCGCCGGGGCGAGGGGATTGTAGAAATAGAGTCCCATAATGCTGCCTTTGCCCGGCAGGCGCAGGCTGTCGGAGCAGATGATCTCCGGGCCGAAGCGGACCGGCAGCTGACCGGCCATTCTCTGCACCAGCTGGTTTTCCTCCGCCCGGCCGATCAGCACCAGGTTGTGTCTCTCCAGATCGGCCGGTGTCACTGCGGTATCGGGTTTGGTCTTGAGCCGTCCGTAGAGAATGTGATGGCTGGGCACGCCGTCCTTGATGTCGCCCTGATCGCTCACCCAGGCGGGGTGGACGCTCTTGCTGGCGGCGAGGGCGGCTGCGGCCATGGCCTTGCGCCCCGCTTCGTCGCCCCCGGTGCCGTAGACGATCAGCAGCGGCTCGCGATGGTAGAGGTTATGAACACCACCGGGGGTATGGAGGGTAAAAGAGGCGGTGTCGGGCCCGGCGGCTGAAGCGGACCAGCCTGCGGGACTCTGGCTGACCAGGATCGAGTCGGGCAGAGGGGCGGAGAGGGTGATGGGCACCCCCCCGTTGACGGAGAGCTTTAACGCCTGCCGGGGATCGAGGGGAGAGCATCCGGTGCGGATGAGCAGGGCGTGGAGATTATCCAGGGTCAGATAGAGCTGGTTGTCCCGGCCGGCGACGGCCTGAAAACGGGCCGGCCCCGGCAGCCGGCCCCACTCCGCCACCCTGAGCCAGTAGGCGCTGCAGGAATAACGGTCCCGGGCTGTAAAATCGATATGGCGGATCTCCTTCAAGTCGGGCCGCACCTGGGCGGTCATCCATGCCAGGGCGCGGGCATTGCCCTCCTGATAATTCCATGCGGCATGCTGGAGGCCGTTGGTCTCATCGATGACCACCTGCCCTCCGGCTGCCAGCAGCGCCTGCAGCGGAGCCCGCGAGAGCAGGACCGGCACAGTGGGGTCATCCTGGCTGTGGAGGGAGTAGAGGGGCACGTGGAGGCTGTTGCGGATGATCTGGTCCTGGCCCATGCCGCAGATCGGCCGGCCGGAAGCCCAGCGGTCGGGATAGCGGGCGGCCATCCTGAAGGTGCCGCCTCCGCCCATGCTGGTGCCGTTGAGATGGATCTGCCGGTCATCGATGCGCCAGTGGGCGCGCACGTAATCGACGGCATCGAGGATATCGGCTTCGGAGAGGTCGTAATACCAGCCGCCGCGGGCGCGGCCGAGGATGTGCAGTTCGAAATAGTCGGGATTGCTCTGCAGGCCGCCGGAATACTCGAGATGATTGCCGCCGTAGCCGTGCATGACGATCACCAGAGGCCAGGTGCGGTTGGGATCGTATCCGGCCGGGATGGCGAGCTTGAAGGGCTGGCCGGTATCATCAACACGGGAGAGGTAAGCCCACTCCTGCACCCCGCTCAGGGTATCCAGCAGGGCGGGATCGGTCCGGATCCTGTCCAGCCACTGACTCAGCCGGTAGCGCGCCTGCAGGGTCCGTTCGCCTTCGTCACCCTCCCGCTGCTGTGCATAGCCGATCATATAGTCCAGGTAGCTGATCCAGCCGTGGTAGCGGGCCAGCCCCGGGTCGGAGAGGAGGGCAGTGACCTTCCCGGCGAGCTCCTGCTGCAGCTGCTCCGGCCGGCCGATGCGGAGGCTCTTGTCAACGGTGAAAAGCCGGCCATCGAGGTCCCGGGCATGAGCGCTGACGCGGTAAAAGCCGTCGGGCAGGGAGGGGGAGAAGGGGGCATCCAGGGGAAGGCTGAAGCGGGCGGCGGCCTGGTTGCGGATGTCGAAGAGTTGAATCGAGGCGGCAATCACCCGGCGCTGGTCCTGCTTTGGGCCCATCTGCGCCTGGAGTTCGGGTGCGGCAGCGGCGGCGGGGTGCGTTACCCGCAGCTGCAGCGCCGGGCGCAGAACCACGTCATCGACGAGAAAAGCGATGTGGTCCAGGGCGTTGCGGAAGATCAGGCGCAGGCTGCCCGGCGCCGCGCTTTCGGGGACGAAGAAAGTCTGGACCAGGCTGGTCCAGACGAGTTTGTCGCAGTCGGCGCGGCCGATGAGAAACTGCTTCTCCTGACCGGCCTCCTGCCAGGCCAGGAAGAGATCGACCTGACCCCATCCCGCCTCGGCATTGCGAAGCCAGATGCCGGCCTCATAGCGGTACCCCGGCTGCAGGAGTGCTGCGACATCGCAGGCGACCCCTCCCCGCGCGCGCAGCGGCGTCACCGCCAGGGCCTTTTTTCCGGAGTGGCCGGCGCGGGAATGGATCTCCACCCGGCACGAATCCACCCCCGACCAGCCGCTGAGCGTGCGGGCCTCAAATCCGGGGTTCGGCAGGAGGTTGATCTCCTGGGGCACGGCTTGAAGCAGGACGGGCATGACCGAAAGAACTGATACCAGGATCAGAACACGAATGGCTTTCATTATCTCACTCCCTTGCTGAAGTGGAGCACGTTTTAACAGGCGGCGGCAGAAAAATCGGGCACAGATCCGGCCGGCAGCGGGTGCCAAAGAAGCAGCCGGTCGACGATGGCAAATATAATTCTATAATTGAACGCGATCAAGATAAATGTGACTTTTTTTATTCTCTGCATCCCGGCGGGTTCTCCAGCCGCCGGGGCTTATCCGGAGTCCGGTGCCGGGCCTGAACCGGAGCCGGCCAATGTGAACCGATATCCGGAATCCTGCCAGGCAGCTGTAACTTTCTCTCCGCTTTATCGTTCCATCTGTATGTTTCCGTGGGTGAAGCCTTGAAGAGCTCTGCAGAGTATGGTCAATGCGGTGAGTCTCTTCATTTCCCCCGAACTGCCAGGCCGGAACGGATGGTACAATCCCCCGATTTGTTTCCCACTTGACTGCTGAGAGACGGCCACGATGAAAAAACTTTTATTCATGCTGATTTTGATGAGCGTCGCAGGGGGAACGGCGCAGGATGTCGGCAAGAAAATCTATACCGCGCATTTCTGCGATCTCGCTGCACCGGTCATCGACGGCCGGAGCGATGACGCTGTCTGGCAGCAAGCTGATCCCGGTCAGGGATTCACCCAGCACGAACCGGACAATGGCGCGCCTGCCAGCGAGAAGAGCGGGTTCAGGATCGTCTACGACGCGGACAACCTCTATGTGCTGATCCGCAGCCACGACCGGCAGGCGGACAAAATCAGTTCACGCCTCACCCGCCGCGACGGCGATGCGGAGGTGGACGAAGCGGGGATCATCCTCGACAGCTATTTCGACCGCCGCACGGCCTTCGCCTTCGGCGTCACCGCCGCCGGAGTGAGACAGGATCTCATCTTCAGCAACGATGGCGACAACGAGGATGAAAGCTGGGATCCGGTCTGGTTCGCCAAAACAGCCATCGACGATTCGGGCTGGACCGCGGAAATGCGCATCCCTTTCAGCCAGCTGCGCTACCCGGACCAGCCGGAGCAGATCTGGGGCCTCGAGATCTACCGCGAACTGACACGAAAGGATGAGTTGACCCTCTGGCAGCACATCCCCAGGGATGCCTCAGGAATGGTCCACTTTTTCGGTGAGTTGCACGGCCTGAAGAATCTCGTCCAACCCAACCGCGTTGAACTGCTCCCCTACGCCGTCAGCGATCTGAGCACGGGCCGTCCGGATCCGGACAACCCCTTTGCGCCCGGCCGCACCGGCCACATCAAGGGCGGCCTGGACGGCAAGGCGGGCGTCACCTCGGACCTGACCATGGATTTCACCATCAATCCCGATTTCGGGCAGGTCGAGGCCGATCCCTCGGAGGTCAACCTCACTGCCTTTGAAACCTTTTATGAAGAAAAGCGCCCCTTCTTCATCGAGGGCAAAAACATTTTCGATTACCGGTTGGTCATGGGGGACGGCGATCTTTCCATGGACCAGCTCTTTTACTCCCGCCGCATCGGCCGGACGCCGCAGCGTGAAATCGAAACTGAAGAGGATGAATATCTTCGTGCGCCCGCCAACACCTCGATCCTGGGCGCCTTCAAACTCAGCGGCAAGACCCGCAGCGGCCTTTCGGTCGGGGTGCTCGATGCCATGACGCAGCCTGAGGAGGCGGAAATTAGCAGCGGAGAGGCCTCGCAGCATGAGGCTGTCGAACCCCTGAGCAACTATTTTGTCAGCCGGCTGCAAAAAGACTATGGCGCCGGTGCCACCTCCGTCGGGCTGATGATGACGGGTACCCATCGGCGCATCCAGGATGACAAACTCAACTTTCTCAATCGCGCCGCCTATACCGGCGGTATCGATCTGCGTCATGCCTGGAACAAGCAGAACTGGCTGGTGGATTTCCGTACCGCCTTCAGCCACATTCGCGGCCACAAGGAAGCCCTGCTCGAGGCGCAGACCTCATCGGCGCGCTATTTCCAGCGTCCTGATGCGGATCACATCGAAGTGGATTCATCACGAACCACACTATCCGGCACCGGTGGTTCCACCAGCTTTGGCAAGGTGGGCGGCGGACGCTGGCGGTTCCTCGTCATGGGCATCTGGCGCACACCCGGCCTGGAACTGAATGATCTCGGCTATATGCGCCAGGCGGATCAGCTCATCCAGGTCTTCTGGGCGCAGTATCGCACGCTGAAGCCGCACAGCATCCTGCGCGAGTTTTATGCCAACGTCAATGAATGGCAGTTCTGGAATTTCGGGGGTGAATTCATCGGCAGGGGCGCAAACTGTAATGTGAACTTGACCCTAACCAACAGCTGGCATGCCGGGGGCGGCATCAGCCATGAGACCAGGTGGCTGGGGCTATCCGCCCTGCGCGGAGGACCGGCGATCTATTATCCGGCGAGCACAAATATCTGGTATAATTTCTCCACCGACGACCGTAAAACGCTGAGCTTTTTCGGCAGCGGCCAGAACTATCACAATCAGGATGGCATTACCCGCTTCAACCATTATTCCGCTGGCATTGAGGTGCGTCCCTCTGCCGCCTTCAGCCTCTCCCTGAATCCCTCCTGTTCTTTCGGCACAGAGGATCTGCAGTACGTCGATACCATCGAGACCACCCGCGGGCCGCGCTACATTATGGGCCGGATCGATCAGAAAAACCTGGCCATGGTAGTGCGTTTCGACTACTGTCTGACCCCCGAACTGTCGATTCAGTATTACGGCCAGCCATTCATCGCAGCCGGAAACTATACCCGCTTCAAATCCGTCACCCGGCCGCGCGCGAGTGTGCATTCCGATCAGTTTGAAACATTTGGCGGTGAGGAGATAGATTACGACGAGGAAAATAATCAGTATGCCATCGACGAGGACGCGGATGGCCAGGAGGATTTCCGCTTTGACAAGCCCGATTTCAATTTCCGCCAGTTCCGCTCGAATCTGGTGCTGAGGTGGGAGTACCGCGCCGGATCGACCCTGTTTCTGGTCTGGTCGCAGGGGCGCAGCAATTCTGTCGAAGGGGGCCGTTTTTCATATCGCCACGATATGCGCGAACTGTTCAATGTCTATCCGGACAACGTCTTTTTGGTCAAATGCAATTACTGGTTCTCTTTATAATTGTTCTCTTTGTATACGGGTTCATTTTATCGTTTATATTAACATTCACCTGCCAAGCTGTCCTTTTCTTTTGCCGTGAGCGGCATAAAAGCCGCTGGACAGGTTTTGTCGCTTTTCCATATAAGCGCGTTTTGCACAATCCACCATTTATGCCTGGCGCTGACCATAATTCAGCGCTGCTCGACGTCTTAGGAAATAAAAAGATATTAATAAAAAATTCTGGCCCAAAGCGACTGCCGACGCAAATGCCATCTGCTTTTAGGTCGGATGCTGCCCAACTTCCGGCGAAGTTTCAGGACCATTCATTGGTAATCCGGCTCCCGGGTATGCAATGCGTAACGATACAGGGTTTCCAGATAAAAATCATTGGCATAGACACTCTGAAGCAAAAGATTGGCATGGAGGGGCTGATCGATGATCTGAAGTTTTTCCCGTTCATGTGCATGGTACCATTCCAGCAAAAAGGGATCCGGGATGTTGATGGCGACAGCTGTATTCTGATGACTCTGTTTTTTCAGCGTTGCGAACAGGGCGGTGTGTTTTTCCAGGGGGATGTGTTCCAGGACGTCAGCCAAAAGAATGAAATCAAATTTATCCGGAATGCTGAAATCGTCCATATCGGTGATGTGGTAGCGGACATGGTCCATTTGCCGGGTGTGTTGTTGAGCCAGTTCGATGCATTTAGGACTGATGTCGGTGGCAACAATGATTCCTTTGTGGCAATAACCACCGAGCAGGCGGGTGAGGATGCCTATGCCGCAACCGATCTCCAGCACGGCGCTGTCGCGCCGCAAACCCAGTTGTTTGAGATTGCGGAGAATCGTGCGGTGGCGGATATTGACGCCGGTTTTTAATTGTTGCTGTGAAAAGGTATCATAATAGGAACGAACCTGATGAGAATCTGTCGATGTCATGGAGTATTGTTTCCTATTCTACCAAAGAGTACAAAGCGGAAGCAGCCTGCATTGCGCTGCACAGAGTGACCTCACAGGAAGTAAAGTGTCCTGCAGAGAGGGGCAGTGTCATAACCGCAGCGATGGAACGGCTCGAATTTTCTCCATCTGTGCCTGGCAAATTAGCGTTTCGTGACCGCAAAGCCGGACTTCGACAGTTGTAGGCTACTTTTTGCCTGATCAGGCTGGATAAGATAAATATTTATAGCAAATCTACATCGAAAATCAGCGAAAAAGCGTAGGCACACATATTGTAAATAAGTACTTGACAGGAATCGCTGAAATGCCTATATTATAGGCATGTATATACGACAAATCTCTCGCAAAAACAAAGATGGCTCCAAGGTCACTTACGTCCAACTGGCCCATAACGAGCGTGATCCGATTAAGGGCTTCGCTGTTGCCAAGGTCCTCTACAACTTCGGCCGCGTCGAAGAATTGGACATCGAGCAGCTCAAGCGACTGGTAGCCAGTATTTCACGATTTCTTTCACCAGAAGATGCGCTGGCC
>Ga0116157_10003607_pt1 | contig 14741 bp, 9 predicted proteins | sample AD_UKC048_MetaG_FD_89882 | JGI IMG/M metagenome (GOLD analysis project Ga0116157, IMG submission 89882) | Active sludge microbial communities of municipal wastewater-treating anaerobic digesters from USA - AD_UKC048_MetaG | ecosystem: Engineered > Bioreactor > Anaerobic > Digestate | place: USA...
GATCTTCAATCAAGCTTGCCTTTGCACCTCCTCTACTGCACTTGATTGAAGATCCTCAATTGTCAACGGGCGATAAATCACCTTAACCTCTGTCATCTTCCACCTCCCTGTTAATCAAACACACTAACCGATCCTTCGACAAAATTCTTCGAGATCCCGATCCCTGGGCAAACGCAACCGACAATAGGAATCATCCCAACCCGGATGTGTTTTCCCAAAACAAGAACCTGCTTCTACCATTATTCCCCAATCTGCCATCATGGCGACCACATTTACTTTGTGTTTAAAAATCGTCATGATAGAGACCGCTGGGTGTGTAGGTAGAATCTGAAAACCTGCCCGCATCAACACGCTTGTCACCGCACGCTTCGACTTCGTCACACCATCCCGCAACTGCGCCTGAAATTCTCCATCCTCCATGGTGGCGCGAGCCAAAGTCGCGGCGTACAAAGACGGCTCGAACGGGACATCTAGCGGCTGATACAGCCCTGCCATTTTCTCCGACAAAAACATATAGCCCACACGCTCTGCCGCCAGCCCCAAACCCTTGGAACAAGAACGCAATACTGCCAAATTCGAGAATTGACCCACCAAATGTATCGCCGAATTGGCGTCTGGCACGAAATCACCGTAAGCCTCATCCACGACGACGATGGTCCCGAACTCTTCCGCAGTCTTCACTATCAATTCCAAATTTTCGAGTTCAAGCAGACGACCTAGTGGGTTATTGGGATTGTCCAAATACATCACCGAACAATCTCCTCTAGCCAACCTGGTCAAAACTGCCCTCATCGGGAAATCAAACATAGGCGGATAAACCGGCAATGGCTGATAGGATCCGCCCGCGGCCACAAATTCACTTGGAATTTCGTTGAATTGCGGACCAACCCCGATCATCACTCCAGGCTCGATCATTTTGTGAATCAGCCTCTCAGCCAAATTGAAACTACCGTGGCCGAAAAAGACTTGATTCCTACAAACGCCTGATGCGTGGAAACGCGCCAAAACCGCCGGCTTGAGAAGCTCCTCGTAGAAAAGGTCGTGCGGATAGGCAGAAACATTTTCGACCAGAAAAGCATTACCAGCCTCCCTGGCTTTAGGGGAAATTCCCCACTGGCTATCTCCTACTGCGCAATCAATCAGAGAAACATCTGGATTGAGCTTAACACCCCCCTGTTCCGATCCGAGATAAGTGTCTCGTTTGTAAAAAAGAACATTTTCTCTTACTTTTAGATTTGACATTCTGCCACCCCCCATAAAATTATCAATAAGAGACTTTCGGGTTTAGAACCCTACTTTCACAGCCTGACCTTGGCTGAAAAAATTGAGATCCAAACTAAAATTTATTTTTTTTGATAATCTGATGAAGAATTGACTTTCTATTCGACCAAACCCTCGAACCACGTGTCACCGTAGTGATACTGACATTCAAATTTTTACTAATTTCCCGTTGTGAGATACCAAGATGTAATTGCCGGATGATTTGCCAACGTTTTATTATTTCTTCGTATTCTTTTGGGGTCAATAAATCCTGCAAAAGCTTATCCAAAAAAACCCGATCCTCGGCTAGTAAAATAAGATCTAACAATTCTTGCTTATTTTTTTCCATAGATATATTACTGTACTGTTATACCAATACATCTATTTTAACCTGCCCCCATTGAATTGTCAAGAACCCCCAGATCAACTCATTCATTATTGCAATTTTAGGACTTTTTGTCAATAACCCCTGACACCGTTGTTTTCACCCTAATCAAACCATATCCAAGTATCATAAAACCGGCCTAAAAAGCCGGTTTTTTAATATGTCGGGGTGACAGGACATTTCACTCGGCCACAAAAGTGGCCTCCTGGAAAAACCTTCGGGTTTTTCCAACTTTTCCTCCGCAAGTGAAAACTCACGTTTTCACCCTTTCCTGTTCAAATCCTGTCCGCATATTAAAAAACCGGCAAAAAATGCCAGTTTTTTAATATGTCGGGGTGACAGGACTTGAACCTGCGGCCTACTGGTCCCAAACCAGTCGCTCTAGCCAACTGAGCTACACCCCGTCTCCGCTCCTGTGGAGCTACGACGGGCAACGCCCGCCTTTGTGCCGAGGGCCAGGATTGAACTGGCGACACAAGGATTTTCCATTTGGCTTGTATTACTACAAGGATCGGACTATCTCTTCACCCCACAATTGTGGGGGCTGGGTTCTAATGTAGGCATATTGTTGGGTCTCACCTACTAGTCTCTACACCTTCCGCAAAATTGTACACCCTTTGCGGCTCGGCTCGGGATTACCCACTTTCATGGCTTTCCCCGAATTCTCCCAGTTTAGCATTCCAAATTACTCTGGAAGGGACCGAAAATTCAGTCCTCTGCTCTACCACTGAGCTACCTCGGCTTCAGATGGGTACCACGACCCACGTGGACCGAACAGGACTCGAACCTGCCACATCCGCGTTGCAAACGCGGCGCTCTACCAGATGAGCTATCGGCCCGTCTTCTAAATTTTTAGCGTTCCAATTATACCAAACCTAGGAAACTCTGTCAAGATTACTTATGAGCTTTCATCGAATGGCGCCAACGCATTTCCTCTGCTTGTTCTTCGCGTAGGGCTTTAAATTTGCTTTTGGTCCACTTCACCCCGATGATCTCGTCCGAAATCCACTCTCCCCCCAATAGGTGAGGCATCATCGCGTAATCCGCCCCTGCATCATACAAATCATCCAAATCGTGAGAATGATTACAGTTGACCACGATCGATGCCTTACTCCCCGCTCGGCGAATATGTTGGATCATTGTTTTCTGATCATCGGTTTGTGGCAAAGTAGATATGACTAATTTCGCCTGTGCAAGTGACAAAGAATCCAAAAACTCCACATCCGAAACATCGCCGAAATAGCAGGCCAACCCACGCTTGCGCAGACGAGCGACTGTCTCTGGATTGTAATCTATCACAGCAAAATCAATATGTTTCTTACGCAGAGTATCACAAACTTTCCAACCAATCCGATGATACCCGACCACCCACACATCATGCTTATCAATTTTCTGATCTTTTTGCTGGTATTTATCACGCCCAAATAAATTAAAAAATGGTAAAAATACCCGATATATTTGTTCGTTGTATGTAATCACATACGAAGAGACCACGATCGTAGTAAGTGCAACCATTGTGAAAACAGGCAATTCCATTCCTGACAAATGACCGAGGGATTTGCCAGTCAAAAGCAAAACAAAACCGAACTCACTCACATGTCCTGCTGCCACCGAAGCGAGGAAACTATTGCGGCGGGTAAATTTACCCGCTCGATACAAAAAATACAAAATGAATGGTTCTGCGAGAAGTATGAAAACAATAATTACCACACTCGGCACAATCGCCGACCGCCAATCACCCAACACCATCTCACTCCCCAAAATTATGAAAAATAGAACGATGAAAAAATCCCGAAGAGGTTTCACCCGACTCGCTATTTCTGCTCTATAAGCAGAAGATCCGAGAGTGAGCCCGGCTATAATCGCCCCGATCTCTAGGGAAAACCCGAGATAATACACGAGGCTCGCCACCCCGAAACACCAAGCAATGGTGAATAGAAACAAGAATTCACCCGATTTAGCCGCTCGATCCAAAATGAACGACACCACATATTTCGTGAGCAATATTACCAGTACCACGAGCAAAGCCCCACGCATGAGAAGTGGTATGATCGAACTCTGCCAAGAGCCGACTGAATTCATACCGAGAAATACCATGATGAGAATAGCAATAATATCCTGTACCAACATGAGCCCCATCGTATATCGTCCATACACCGCGTCCAAATCCTGTTTATCAGCCAATAATTTCGTCACGATAATCGTACTCGAAAAAGTGAGTGCCGCCGCGAGATATAGTGACCCAATCCAAGAAAAATCCAAAAAACGCAATACAATAAGCCCAAGCCCAACCGTAATTGCCATCTGCACGAAACCAACCCACACCGCCGTTTTACCAATCTGTTTCAGAAAACCGAAATCCAAACTCAATCCGACCACGAACAAAAGTAAAACAACCCCAAAACTGGAAAAAGCCTCAAACAAACTATTCTCTCCATGCAATAAATTCAAAAACAAAGGACCCGCCACAATCCCAGCGATAATATATGCCACCATGAGAGGTTGTCGCAAAAGCCGAATAACAAAAGCAACGGACACGGTGATGCCAAGAAGCGCACTGATTTGTAAAAAAATATTTCCTTCCATAGACAGGCACGGATATTATACCAAATTTTCCGAATTTAATCATTTTTTCATCAACCCAATCTTTTTTACCAACCCAATTCCCGAATTTCTGAACCCATAAACGGCAAAAATAATTGTCGTGGCTAATAAAATCGCGTGTCCGTAGTCAAACCCACCACCCAAATCAACACTTGCAATTTTTTCTCCGGCTACTTTCAAATTTTCTATCACCACATCATTTTTTTCTCGCGGTTGGATTTGTAATTCCTTACTTGTGTTGATGAGCAAACCTCTCACCCTCACTCGATCACCCAAAACATACGGTTTCACATTCATCCCTGTGCCTTTTTTGAAATAAATTTTTATTTCATCAGTCCCATCATCCAGATAGACATAACTCGTCTTTACTTCAGTCACCTCACCAGAAACTGAGACCAGAGCACCATTGTCGAATGCCCCCAGACTATCCATCGCCACCTCCGTGAAACTCAGATCCACCCCTCCATCGAAACGAGTAATATCCGACATCGTTTTGGTATTAATCCTCTTCTGACCGTATGATTCAGAGACCGTTCCTCGTACTCGCACCACATCTCCAATACGAAGTGCGGGAAAATTTTTTTTATTCATATACACCTCTGCCCCAACCTCCGTAGATGTGGAATAAATAAAAAAATACTGTGCCCCGAAAACCCCCGGCGGTACAGACACCACCCCGACCACATCCACATAATCACCCTTCGTACTGCCCACCAATTCAGACAAACTGCGGACCAAACTTTGATTGCTTTTTTTAATTTTTGTGCCCGCCACCGCCTTGATCGATCCACCCTGAGCGGCATAAACCGCCTCGGAAATTTTATTCTTCAAACTAGGGCTCGGTTCCACCCAATACCAATCTCCATTTTCCCCCAGAGAATATGATTTCCCCTCTCCCCCTTTTTCATAATTTACTGAATACAACACCGTCCCACTCGCCATCAAAATTCGCGCCTCATCCGCATCATTATTGAAAGCCAGTTCGGTTTCTTTCCGGTCAAACACCAAAAATTCGTGAGGCCCCAATACGGTAGAGGTATTAATTTTATACGGTCGCGAACCCCCATCCTCATCATCCAACATGAGACCGCACAAATCAACCGTACTTGTCGCAGTGTTTTCTATTTCTACAAATTCCCCAACCTCATCTCCCACGGGATTTGGCAGGACTTCACTAATCCGCAAAAATTCCCAACCGACCGAACTAGAAACGCAAACACCCACCACCGAACTAGTCACTATCTCTTCCCCACCCACAATCACAGTCGAAGTAGTAATCGTATTTCCAATATTTTTCGAGATAATAATATTTTCCACCCCCCTCGTCACCACCGAAGTGACTGCCCAGTCATTCCGATCTATACCCGTATCGAGCCCACCAGGAGAACGAGCGAGAGCAGTGGGATCATCCGACCGCGGCGCATTATTCGCCACATTCACACTTTTCCAATCTCCATACGCTACTGTATCCTTTATGGAATTATTTGGGGCATACAGCGTCACCAAATCACCCGAATTATTCAAATTCCCTCGAGGAGAATCAATTACCATGAAATTGCCTGCATAAATAATTCCCGACAGCTCTGTTTTTGTTCCACCACCATCTTTCAAATACCACCCGGCCAAATCAATCGCTAGTGAACCAACGTTTTTCAACTCCACAAACTCTGTCTGTCCGTCCGCCGGATCAGACACTAACTCGTTTAATTTCACATTATCAGAAAATACCGTCACCAATGATTTATTCTCCACGAAAACCGAATACGAACCGCCCGACGCACCCGATGAACCCGCAGAAGTAGGCACGATCGGTGCAGAAATTATATTCGGCAAACCACGCGTCGTCGATACTGTCTCCCCGAAATCATTTGCATCGTTTCCCGTATCCCCACCATCCGCTTTTCTCGCCAAAGAATTTCCTGTGGCCGGTGCGACTGCGTTTGGTCCCCCACCCACCCAATTCCCATAAACGAGTTGGTCAATATTTTCCCCTCGATCATTTTTCAAAATCAAAATATCGCCGGAATTATTCAAAACACTTGTGAAATCTATGACGAAAAAACCCGAAGCTGGAATCGTACCAGTCGGCGCAGAACGCTCTCCTACCCCATCATACAATTTCCAACCATCGAGCTGAACAGACAATGTGTTTGGATTATAGATTTCGACCCACTCTTCACCAGAAATTGGATTTGGATAAATCTCATTTATGAATAAATTGTAAGTAATTGTCGAAGAAACAACATCTTCGATGGAAGTCGGGGTTGCTGGAGTAGAAGTAGGTGTAGAAGTGATATTATCGAGAGAATAATTCCAACACGAATTTACCTTCCCGGCTGAATTACAATTCGCCGTCTGTTTCCAACTGTCCTCATTTTCCGGAGAAGATGTTGGCGCGACCCTCTCGAGAGAACTACCACCCAAACTTTGGTCTGGATAGACAAATGGCTCGAGCAATTCACCCAAATTATCACGCAACCCAATTTGTTTGCCTGCTTTTGTCAAACTGAAATTACTTTCAAACACCGGCACCGAAATATCGGGGTGATCTGATCGAAAAACATCTGGGGCGGGAGTTAAAATAGCAAAACTCCTCGACGAAACTTCCAAACATTGTTCGGAAGTACTCGTACTAATCCCATGCCCCTCGGCCATGTCAAATTCCCACAATTTCCAACCGTTCAAATCCACCCCACTCTCACCAAAATTATATAATTCGATCCATTGATGATCTCCGCTCGCGCAACCGGTCGGACAAATCTCATTTATCACCACATTCGCTGAAGCTACCAACGGAAAAAACAAAAAAACAGCCCGAAAAACAGCTGCCCCAAATTTCCCTCCCATATTTTTATAAATTAAAAAAGTAATTGCAAATATTATATCACAAAAAACTTTAACCAAAAAAATTTGACAAATTTACCGATTGATATTATTCTAAACACCAGCTCTTTTGTGGAGGAAATCATGAACGATGACACTCGACGAGAAAAATGTAAAGGATGCGGCAAAGACCAACCGTTTTCCTTAACCGGAAAACCCTTCCCAGGAGATGACTACGTACTGACATCGCGCGGACAACACCTTTCTATGAAAAAAGTCCTCATTCAGAGACAGTACGGCCAATGCTCATTTTGCAAACATGTCCAGTGGTTGAATCTCAACGAAGCCAAGCCACCCGGATAGAGTCCTACCCGACCGCCACCCAATTCCTGGGTGGCTATTTTATTATTGACAACAATACCTAGTTTGTGCTAACTTTAATACGTACCTTTGTTCTCTCAATTTAGGAGGTTCAACATGACGGCTGATGAAAAGAGACTGGATCGTGAACACAATATCACCTTTATTGCCGATCAGTATTGCTATCACTGCCCCGGCTACGGTGCCACTTTCGAATTGGCTGGTCCTACTTTCGAGTCCTGGTATAGGGACTCAACAGGCGTTAGAAAAAAAGGCACATTCCAACACGGTAAGTGTTGCCGCTGTAGTTCCGCCAGACCATTCCTGATCTTAGAGTGAACCACCCGGCACCATAACCAAACCACCCCTCTCGGGGTGGTCATTTTTTATTTTATTCCAATTCCGGTATACCTTCACCCGCCTCATTGTTCGCGACCTCTTCTTCCGGCGCTTCGCCTTTTTCTACCGCTTCCCAAACCGCCTTCTCGATTTGTCTAAACAATTTTGGGGTTTCTTTCAAAAATTGTTTCACTTTCTCTCTACCCACCCCCAATTTCTCGTCTCCAAAAGAATACGAATTGCCGGACTTATGCACCACTTTATGAATCACTGCCGTATCGAGCAAATCTCCCGGCATTGAAATACCCTCATTGTACATAATATCGAACTCCGTTGTTCTGAACGGCGCCGCAACTTTGTTTTTCACCACCTTCACCTTCACCCGATTACCAATCACTTTTTCTGCCTGTTTGATTTGGGCGGCGCGACGAATTTCGATACGCACGGATGAATAAAATTTCAAGGCATTGCCACCAGTAGTCGTCTCCGGATTCCCAAAAAATACGCCAATCTTTTGTCTAATTTGATTTATGAAAATCACCACCGTCTTGCTTTTGCTCACAATACCTGTCAATTTACGCAATGCCTGACTCATGAGACGAGCCTGTAAGCCCATGTGCTGGTCCCCCATATCCCCTTCAATTTCCGCCTTTGGCACGAGTGCCGCCACCGAATCGACCACTGCTACATCGACAGCATTCGAACGCACTAGAGTTTCCAAAATTTCCAAAGCTTGTTCGCCGGTATCTGGCTGAGATATCAATAAATTGTTCACATCCACACCAATTTTCTTCGCATAATCCGGATCGAGGGCGTGCTCTGCGTCGATGAACGCCGCGATTCCGCCCATTTTTTGTACCTCAGATATAATATGTTGTGCCAAAGTTGTCTTACCAGAAGCTTCTGGTCCAAAAATTTCTATTACCCGACCGCGCGGAACACCTCTCACCCCGAGAGCAATATCGAGAGAAATAGAACCCGTTGGCACAACCGCTACCTGCATTGCCCGATTTTCACTGAATTTCATGATTGAACCATCCCCGTATTTTTCTTTGATCTGATCAATCGCGGACTGCACCGCATCGAACTTTGCCTGCTGTTCAGATGATATTTTTGCCATATTTTTTTATTTTCTCCACTGGCCATTTATGGCCAAAGGAATTAAGGATGTAAAAACAGGGTCTCCCCTGCCTCATAGGATAGTAAATTTCCGCCCCCCTGTCAAACACTCATTTATTTGTCGGCTTGAACACCACTCGATTGGTCAAGGTGGTAGTTTTTCCATGCTTTTTTTTGGCTGTCACCGTGATGATATTCACACCCTCACTCAAATCGACCATCTCCTTGAAACGACCATCTACCCCATTACCTATTTCTTTACCATTGATGTCCAGTTTGATTTCCAAATCCGTCTGCCCTTGCACCATCACCGCCGGCCTATCTGTCACATACCCGTCTGTCGGTGTATATATTTCGAGATTTGGCGGTTCTACAATATTTTTTATCTGAAAACCCAAATACAACATGGCAATGCTAAACACCCCGATCATCCCAAAAACCCGCGCATAAAGTGGAAAATTGTTAGAATAACGCCGTACACATTTTTTCTTGTCCACGGAGAAAGCGCTCTCGTCACTGCCCACTCCTGATATTTCTTCTTCTAAATATTGACATGTCGTTTTTTCTGGATCCAAACCGACCGCTCGGGCAAATTCTCGCACATAATTTTTCTGGAAAATCAAAGCCGGCAACTTTTCCACATTACCATTCTCTATCGCCACCAAATAACATTCCGTGATATTGGTACGTTTGGCAATTTGTTTCAAACTCATGCCATTTTTTTCTCTCGCAGTACGCAAGCATTGCCCTACTCTCACTTGCCGAGATAAATCTTTTTTATGAAATATTTCCGCCATACCGCCACAATTATTTTTCTTCAACAATCTCTTCAAATGTTTTATCTTCTTCGTTTTCTGTATCTTCGTTGTCTAATTCTGCTCCATCATCATCTTCCATACCATCATCCTCTTCATTTTCAACAAACACATTCACTTCTCCGCCCGCTTCATGACCCGCATCCTCTACATCGACAGATGTGACGAGCAGTTCGCGCGGTTTGGCGCCATCCCCCGGACCAATCACGCCCGCATTCTCGAGCTCATCGAGGAGACGCGCCGCTCGTGAATAACCCACTTTCAAACGTCTCTGCAAAAACGAAGCACTCGCTTTGCCGGCCTGGACAATCGCCCGTTTTGCCTCTTCGAAAAGAGGATCTCTTCCATCATCTGACCCACCGAATAAACCCTGTGCCACCCCAGAATTTGTATTATCAGCCTGTTTGCCCACGATTGATTCATCGTATTCCGGAGTTTCATCGCCTTTCAGATATTCCACCACTCCTTTCAATTCTTCCTCTGCCACAAATGCGCCCTGGATACGTACCGGCTTCGATAGTTCGGCTGTGAGTAATAACATATCTCCGCGCCCCAGCAATTTCTCCGCACCAGGACAATCCAAAATCGTCCTCGAGTCTATGACAGACGCCACCGAAAAAGCAATTCGTGCTGGAATATTCGCCTTCATGAGACCAGTGATGACATCCACACTCGGACGCTGTGTAGCCACGATGAGATGAATACCAACCGCTCGCGCCATCTGTGCGAGACGAATAATTCCCGCTTCCACTTCGTTGGCCACCATCGCCATGAGATCGGCCAATTCATCAATCACGAACACGATATACGGAATTTTTTTGTCCGGGTGTTTGAGATTGTACGAACCGATATCTCGACTACCGTTAGCCGCGAGCATTTCGAAACGTCGATCCATCTCTCCGATTGTCCATTTGAGAGCATTCACAGTCTTCTGCACATTCGTAATCACCGGTGTGAGCAGATGCGGAATTCCATTGTACAAAGTCAACTCCACTCGCTTCGGATCCACCATGATGAAACGCAATGTCTCAGCCGTGTTCTGGTAGAGCAAACTCATAATAATCGTATTCACACACACTGTCTTACCAGACCCGGTCGCACCCGCGACGAGCAAGTGTGGCATGCGTGGTAAATCAGCAAACCACACCTTCCCCGCCACATCTTTACCGAGCGCGATCATGAAATTATGCTGACGATTTTCAAATTCTCGACTCTCCAATAATTCACGCACTGTGACGAGCGCCGCTTTATGATTTGGTACTTCAATGCCCACGAGCGGTTTGCCCGGAATCGGTGCTTCAATTCGAATCGGGTGAGCCGCCAAAGCAAGTGACAGGTCGTTGGACAACCCGGTAATGCGTGAAAGTTTTACCCCCTTCGCCGGCTTCAAAGTATATTGCGTCACCGTCGGCCCCACTCGAATTTCTGACATATCCACCTCGATATTAAATTCGGAAAAGGTGTCTCGAATAATTTCCGCATTTGCTTCGATATCGCCGCTCGTCGGCTTGCTTTTCCTATCTGATAATAACATGAGTGGTGGTAAATCTTTGATTATCACTTTCTTCGTCCACGGTGTCGATTCAGGCTCTCGATCTTCTGCTCCAACATGATCACCCGAAACTACCAATGGTTTTTTCTCTTCCGTTTTCGAAATCTCATTCTGTGCCCCGCCGATTGCTTTTATGGCAAAACGTTTTTCCTCATCATCTTCATCACCTTCTTCCACTTCTTCGTATTCTTCCTCTTCTTCCTCATAGCCGCCTGAGATTTTCACTTTATTTTTCGAATCCTGTCTAGTGAAAATTCCAAAAGTGCCAAGTACCGCTCTTCCAATAAAACCCAATCCGGAAAAGATCTTCCGGTTTAACATTACAAAGTGGGTCAAGGCTGTATTAAACAACAGAAAAATTGAAACTAGCGCCATTCCAAAAAGCACCACAAACGCCGCAATGTTTCCCAAATAAGTTTTGAGCGGCCAAGCGAACACCCCGAATACACCGCCACCATTACCATCGAGAGCCATCTGCCACATCATATCTGTAGCATAGCCGATATGGAGTAGACTGGATAATGCGAGAAAAAATATCACCGAACCGATGCCGTGCGTCGGGCGATAATCATAATCAACATCTTTGATGAGAAAATACGCGAAAATTAACAAAATAATCGGCGTGGCGAAGCGCATTTCACCAAACAGAAAGCTCAAAACATATTGATCCAAAATAATCCCCACCGCTCCTGCCTTTTCCACAAAACTCAGTCCAATCACTATTGCCAAAATGACAACAATCACCGCTAAAATCCCGCGCGACAATTCAATGTCCGGCCCCGCGTTCTTTTTTGTTCTTGACATATTTATTTACTATACATATATTTTAACACAAAATCAAAAACTTTGGTATATGTGGTTTTTATTTCTCCAAACAATCCAAAACAAAACACCCGTCTGCAATCCGCAAACGGGTGTTTTAAATCTTCGTTGCCCACCACACGGTGGCGGGCAACGCCCTCCGTAGCTCGTCAGAGCGAAGGAGGATGAGGGTTACTATTTCAACAACCCCACAATCAACAATGCCACAATATTCGCCACCTTGATCATTGGATTGATTGCCGGACCAGCTGTATCTTTGTATGGATCGCCGACCGTATCACCTGTCACCGCCGCCTGGTGAGCGAATGAACCCTTGCCTCCATGATTGCCGCTTTCAATATACTTCTTCGCGTTATCCCAAGCGCCACCACCAGTCGTCATGGAAACAGCAACAAATAAACCAGTGATAATCGTACCAACGAGCATACCGCCGAGCGCTTCCACACCGAGCAAAAGCCCGACCAAAATCGGAGCCAAGACAGGAATCATCGCTGGCAGTACCATCTGTCCAATCGCGCCTTTTGTCACAATATCGACACAAGCCGCATAATCAGGTTTGGAGTTGCCTTCCATGATACCTTTGATTTCACGAAATTGGCGGCGAACCTCTTCTACCACCTTACCAGCAACCTTGCCCACAGATTGCATGAGCATCGATCCGAAAAGATATGGCAGAAGTCCACCAATAAACAAACCAACCAAAACTTTTGGATCATCAATATTGAAGACCGTGTTCAAATTGTGTTCGGCCAACTTGTTTGTGAAATCAGCGAACAATACTAACGCCGCGAGACCGGCCGATGCAATCGCATATCCTTTGGTCACCGCCTTGGTTGTATTTCCGACCGCATCGAGTGGATCTGTCACATTGCGGACATCATCACCGAGCTCAGACATCTCTGCGATGCCACCAGCATTGTCAGTGATTGGACCATAAGCATCAATCGTCACCACAATACCTGTGAGCGACAACATCGCCATCGCCGCAATCGCAATACCATATATCCCGGCGAGACCAAACGCCGCAAGCATCGCAAAGGCAATCAAAATGACCGGAACCGCGGTCGAACGCATTGAAACCGCGAGGCCGGCAATTACGTTCGTCCCGTGACCAGTCTCAGAGGCCTTCGCAATTTCTTTCACCGCGCCATAACGAGTCGAAGTATAATATTCTGTCACGAAGACGATGAGACCTGTCATGACGAGGCCGATCACTGTCGTCCAAAATAACTTGCCGCTCGAAATATCGAGATCAACCGCGAAACTTCGCGTCAAAAAGAAAAATCCAACTAACGCAAACAAGGCTGAAGCAACCAAGCCTTTGTAGAGAGCGTGCATGATATTTTTTTTCTTGCCCAATTTGATGAAAAACCCGCCGAGAATTGAAGCAAAAATCGAAACACCGCCGAGCATGAGCGGGAACAAAATTACCCGCTCGTTTTCTACACCAAATTTCAAGGCACCGAGCACCATCGCCGCGACCGCAGTCACCGCGTATGTCTCGAATAAATCTGCCGCCATACCGGCACAATCACCGACATTGTCACCAACATTGTCCGCAATCACCGCTGGATTGCGTGGATCATCTTCTGGAATTCCTTTCTCTACCTTACCGACGAGATCAGCCCCGACATCCGCCGCTTTGGTGAAAATACCGCCACCAATACGAGCGAACACCGAAATTAAACTTCCCCCAAAAGCCAAACCGATAAGTGAATTAATATCTTTGAAAATCAAATAAAAACCCGAAACACCGAGGAGGCCAAGACCAACCACGAGCAGACCCGTGATTGAACCACCCTTCACTGCCATATCGAGAGCCGCCGGCATTCCTTTTTTGGCCGCTTCGGTCGTACGTACATTCGCCTTCACTGAGACAGACATACCGAGATACCCTGCGACCGCAGAGAACACAGAACCGACGAGAAAACCCAAACCAGTTTTCCAGCCAAGGAAAATTGTTAGTAAAACGAATACCACCACCGCCACCATCGCAATAGTACGATATTGACGTTTCAAATACGCATGAGCACCTTCCTCGATCGCACGAGCAATTGCCTGCATACGATCCGAACCAGCCGGTTGTTTATTGATCCAACGGATCAAAACCCCACCATACAGGATAGCCCCGATAGCAGGTACCAAGATGAGCAAAGCTGTCATCATAGCTTTACGAAAATTAAGAATAATTTCTCGAAGTCCAATCACCAAATTTCATGGCAAACAAACTCCGATTTAGCCCCATCATTATACCCCTGCCCATGTCCGTTGTCAATATGGTATAATTGACATAAGCCGCCGTTATTGGCATAATAATGCGGCATTTATGAACAAAATTGGACATAAGTTTTGGTACTATTTCCTCCACTCCCTTGTCTATCTGAAAAGGGGGTTATTTGCAACCGCAAAATTTATCTTTCGACCGCTCTCACCTCTCATTAACACCCTGAATGAACACATCGCTTTCCACTTATTTAAGACATTTTACAAAATAAAAAACTTCTTCGGTCCAGCCAACCTGCCATGGGTACAAAAAATCTCCGATTTTCTGACACGTCGCACCTTCTTCCAAATAGTGCTGTTTGTGATATCCATCCTGATTATTTACCCCCAATCCACTTTTCACCAATCAAAAAGCGCCAACATTCCTGGTCAAAACACC
>Ga0116157_10003610_pt1 | contig 14739 bp, 14 predicted proteins | sample AD_UKC048_MetaG_FD_89882 | JGI IMG/M metagenome (GOLD analysis project Ga0116157, IMG submission 89882) | Active sludge microbial communities of municipal wastewater-treating anaerobic digesters from USA - AD_UKC048_MetaG | ecosystem: Engineered > Bioreactor > Anaerobic > Digestate | place: USA...
AACATTCAACAGTAGTTTTTGAAGCTTGCTAAGTCTGTTTTTTGATTGTGTTTAGTTTTTTGAACCACATAAGACACATCAGGATTTGGCGCAACTTATATGTTCTTATGTGCCTTATGTGGTTTAATTTTTTACCATGTCTGCTTTAGTGTTTTTTTTCTCAGCATCGCCCTGTTGTTTTTGATAATACTGCAAAAGGGGTCATAGAGCTGTTTCCAAAAATCTTCAAAAATTTAAGCCAGCTCCAACTTTTAAGTTAAGGAACAAAAAAATTTGTGCAGGACAGGATTTCAAGGCATAACAATAAAATCAATATATTCGTACAGTGCTTTATATTTAAATGACCGCCAGTCTCAGAACTGCATTTTTTTATTTTAAACCAATCTCAATCCCTCCCTTCAAAACAATAAAAAGTATTGTATCGCCATGAAAAAAATAAACCTGCGTTTCGTTATTATTTTTTTAAGCACTTGTTTCGCGACGCTTGCCATGCAAAGCCAGGCACCGGTGGCTAATTTTTCTGTGAGCGCCAATCCGGCCTGTACCAATAATAACAACGCTGTGCAAATTACCGATCTTTCCTCCAACTCACCCACGGCTTGGTCATACACCGTGGCCATCGCCGGATTCGGGCCTGGCGGCGTTTCGGTTTTAACCAGCCAGAATCCAATGGCGGTCTTTATTTTCCCGGGTACCTACACCATCACACTTGTTTCGGCCAATGCCACAGGAACGAGCGCCGCTTATAGCCAAACGGTATCGGTATTGCGCTCACCCGATGTCAACATCAATCCCGCAAATACCAACAGTTGCCCCGGAGGTCTGGCGGTAAATATCAATTTGATCCCCACTGGACCGGGCAGCGCATTGTATGCTTATAACTGGTCTACCGGCGCCACCACAACATCAATTTCTGTTTCGCCCGCAACCACCACCACTTATAGTTGTATTGTTACCGCCACGAACGGCTGCACAACTTTAAGAACATCCACAGTCAACATCGGGCAACCCACAGTGACCATCAGCAGTTTTCCTGTAAATATCTGTCCGGGCAATAGCGCAACGCTTACTGGCCAGATCTCGGGTCAGGGACCTTATTTATTTATCTGGTCTGGTGGACAGACAAGCAGCAGCATTACCACCGCTACTCCAGGTACCTACAGCGTTACCATCACAAACAGTCAGTTATGTTCAGCCACACAAACTTATGTACTCGGTACCTCTGCCACCTTGTCTTTAATTGCCTGGGCCACACCAACACGCATCTGTTCGGGCAACAGCGCTGTTTTACACGTGAGCGGTGCAGCCAGCTATACCTGGAGTAACGGGGCAGTGACAGCAAATCCCTTGGTGAATCCAATAGTAACAACAGGTTATTCAGTCACCGGCTCGTTTGCTGCCTGTACCGGAACGGCTTCTGTGGTGTTGGCCGTTAGCATGATCCCCACCATTACAATAGTCAGCAGCACAAATGTTGTTTGTTCAGGAAATTCAGTGTCAATCAGCGCCACCGGCGCCACCAATTACACCTGGAATCCGGGACTTACAGTTGCACCGGCGATCACCGTTTCGCCGGGCAGTACCACCACCTTTACCGTTCGCGGTCAACACCCTGGTTGCCCTGCAAGGACCGCCAGCATCACCATTACGGTTTTGCAAAATCCAACAGTGACGATCACGAGCAGCTCGCCAGTGGCCTGCGTTGGTGAAACAGTGACGCTGGACGCCAATGGGGCAAATTCATACCTCTGGAGCAACGGGAGCACTACCAATCTTATTCTCATAACGCCCAGCCTTAGCACCAATTATACAGTAAGCGGCATGGCGGTAAACAATTGCAAAGCTTCGGCAACAATTACCCAGGTGATGTCTGACTGCACAGGCATCTCTGAACAGGTTAATGAAGTGTTCAGGGTTTTCCCAAATCCGGTTTATGGCTTTTTTAACCTGTCTGCCCGCGAAGAGACAGAAGTAAGCATTCTCAACGAACAGGGTGCCCTTATTCGTTGGCTTGTTTTAAACAAAAACAACAATTATAACGTTTGCATCTCTGATTTGAATGAAGGTTTGTATGTATTGCTGGCCAGGACTCAACGAAGGGTGGTCACCCGCAAAGTGATTGTGGCCAGGTAACATTCTTTTCTAAAAATGGCACCATATTTTCATGACTGTTTTAATAATTAAAAACTAAATGAAAAATCTTGAAGCCCAGATTTCTATTGAAATTGATGCGAGCCCGGCAAAAGTATGGACGGCAATTACCAGTCCGCCCCTGATTAAAAAATATTTATTCGGCACCGAGGTTAAAACCGACTGGAAGCAAGGCAGCCCCATTACCTATGAAGGGGAATATGAAGGTAAAACCTACGAGGATAAAGGGATCATCGTCAAATTTGAACCCTGTAAATTATTTCAAAGCACTTATTGGAGCTCTATGAGCGGCAAACCTGATAGGCCGGTGAATTATAACCTGGTCACCTACGAATTAATTGCAAACGGAAAAAAAACCACTGTAACAGTAACACAGGATAATATTGCCAGCGAAGAAGAAAAGCAGCACGCAACAAAAAACTGGAAAAAGACCCTCGAAAACCTGAAGAAAGTCGTGGAGACTGAGTAAAACCTCTCCAGCAATGTATGGCAGCATCGTGTTAATGATGGAATTAATTCAGCAAATTCAAATGCAACGCCCTACCAATTGATCATTTTAATACAAAAGCCCGATCCCGTTTATGATCTGGGGATTTAAATCCCCATCACACCTGCTTATCACTGGCACCACATTTCTACCAGTGAATGTGTCTTTAAAAGAATAAAGTCAATCAATATGATCAATTCAAAACCCAGGCAATTTTTATTTTCAAAAGGCGTTGACGATTATTTTAAAGGAATTTACGACGCTTATAAGTTTATCGGGTTTTTCTGGAAAGAAGCTTTTAAATCTCCTTTTTATTTCAGGGAGGTGATCCACCAGGCTTTTGAAGTGGGATTAAAATCACTGCCGCTCATTACCTTAACGGGTTTTATCACTGGCATCGTGTTCACCAAACAATCAAGACCTTCGTTAGAAACTTTCGGCGCTACATCCTGGCTGCCTTCATTGATCTCCATCGCCATTGTTCGCGCGCTGGCTTCACTGGTAACTGCCCTGATCTGCGCCGGTAAAATTGGCTCAAGTATTGGCGCCGAATTAGGATCAATGCGGGTAACCGAACAAATAGACGCTATGGAAGTGTCGGCTATCAATCCCTTTAAATACCTGGTAGTCACAAGGGTGTTCGCGGCGATGATAACGGTTCCGGTGTTGGCGCTTTATTGCGCTTTTATGGGTCTGCTCGGCGCTTTTGTGAACGTGAATGCCAACGACTCAACGAGTTTTATCAGTTTTTTTGAGCACGGCTTCGAAACCATTACTTTTTTAGATCTGTTTACATCAGTGGTTAAATCATTGGTGTTTGGATTTACCATCGGGATGGTGGGCTGTTATAAAGGATACAATGCCACGCAGGGCACCCAGGGAGTGGGACGCGCCGCCAACCAGGCTGTTGTGTTGTCAATGTTCCTGGTGTTTGTTGAAGAAGTGGTAATAGTACAGGTAAGCAACTGGATCAGGTTATACTAAAATGGAAGCACACAACGACTTGGATAAAATTGACAGGAACCACACGGTGATCTCGGTGCGTAACCTGTATAAATCTTTTGGTGACCTGCATGTTCTTAGGGGCGTTGACCTCGACGTTTACAAGGGAGAAAATGTGGCGGTTTTAGGCCGTTCAGGTACCGGAAAATCTGTACTGATCAAGATCCTGATTGGTCTTTTAAAACCCGATAGCGGCGAGGTGAACGTGCTGGGTGAGCCAGTAGAAAAGCTCAAAGGAAAAGAGCTGGATGCATTGCGGCTGAAGATCGGCTTTTCATTTCAGAACAGCGCGCTTTACGACAGCATGAACGTACGGCAGAACCTTGCCTTTCCATTAAGAATGAACTTTAAACACCTTGGTAAAAAGGAAATAGACATGGCCGTGGAAGAAGTGTTGGAAGCTGTTGGACTTTCAGAAAAAATAAATCAGTTGCCCTCCGACCTTTCTGGCGGACAACGCAAAAGGATCGGCATTGCCCGCACCCTCATTCTTAAACCCGAAATTATGTTGTATGATGAACCCACTTCAGGACTCGATCCGATTACATCCATTGAGATCAACGATCTGATCAATGATGTTCAGAAAAGATACAAAACCAGTTCAATAATTATCACGCATGATCTGACCTGTGCGAAAATAACTGGCAACAGAACTGCGATGCTCCTGGACGGTAAGTTTTTGAAGGTAGGAAGTTTTAAAGAGGTCTTTGAAAACGAAGATGAACGGGTGCAACAATTTTTTAATTACAATTTTATACAATAAATCATGAACGAATCTCCAAATAGACGCGCAATTATAGTCGGCGTTTTTGTTTTACTCGGCATAGTATTTCTTATTGGAGGAATATTAACCATTGGTAACCTGCACAAAACATTTTCTAAAAAGATGAACCTCACAGCGATTTTTGATGATGTGAATGGCTTGCAGCAGGGCAATAATATCTGGTTCTCAGGTGTGAAGATAGGCACCGTTAAAAGGGTACAGTTCTACGGAAATTCAGAAGTGAAGGTAGTGATGAACATCGACGAAAAATCCCAGCAATACATCCGCAAGGACGCTAAGGTGAAAGTAAGCGCCGATGGTTTGATCGGCAATAAGATCCTGGTGATTTACGGTGGCACCTCAAAAGCCGATGGGGTGGAAGACGACGATACCCTGAGTGTTGAAAAAACATTCACCTCTGAAGACATGATCAATACCCTTCAGGAAAATAACATAAACATTCTGGCGATTACCAACGATTTTAAAACCATCAGTAAAAAGATGGCGAATGGTCAGGGTTCAATTGGTAAATTATTAAATGACGAAGCGATCTATGATAACATCGCAGCCACCAGTGCTTCCCTCAAACAGGCTTCTGACAAAGCACAGAACCTGATCGCGTCATTAAACGCTTTCACTTCTAAGTTAAACAAAAAGGGAAGCCTTGCCAATGATTTGGTAACAGACACTTCCATCTTTAATTCCATCAGGTCAACAGTGCTTGAATTGAACAAAGTGGCTGATACTGCTTCAGCATTTATCTCCGAATTAAAAACAGCTTCTAAAAATCCAAAAACACCGGCAGGTGTTCTGTTACGCGACGAGGAAGCCGGTGCCAGTTTAAAGGCCAGTTTGAAGAACCTTGAAAGCGGCTCAAAAAAGCTGGATGAAGACCTGGAAGGATTGCAACATAGTTTTCCGTTGAAAAGATATTTTAAGAAAAAAGCAAAGGAAAACAAAAAGTAAATACAGTTCTTAGTAATGTTTAAATAACCGAGATCCCATTCACATCGGTAGTGAGCACTTCGCTCATGTAATCAAAAAACGGCCGCATATTGCGAAAGCTTTGCGCCGCTTGTTTTAAAAAGTCATGGTGCAACACTTCTTTGTCGGTAAATCTTTTGATCACCGTAAACTGTTTGAAACGCAGCAGATCAATGGCGGGGCTATCGGCATCAAAGCCTTTGGGTGTTGTTTTTATTTGTTCTCCATGCAAAGTCCCGAAAGTTTCTTTAAATGTTTTGCTTTTTAAAATTTTTCTGAACGCAGTGGCATCATAAGCGAGTTCCTCCCGGATGCGTTTCAGGTCATCGGGACTGGGTCCCCAGAAACCACCCGCGACAAAACTATTGCCGGGCTCAATATGAAAATAATAACCTCCCCGGCGGGCTTTCGTCGCCCGGCTGAAACTGCCGCTCCAATTGGTTTTATACGGCGTTTTTTCCTTCGAAAACCGAGTGTCCCTGTAAATCCTGTGCAGGCTTTTCTTTCCACTCGGCGTTTCAATCACATCGTATTTGTTCAGTTCATACAAAAGGCCATCGGCAAACTTTTCCAGCTGACTCAGCTCATTTAAATAAAGATCTTTGTGCGCATTGAACCAATCGCGGTTATTATTTTTTTTCACGGTTTTTAAAAATTCAAGGGCCGAAACCGGAATCGTGGCAGGTTTTATTTTTGACATGCCCGAAATTAAATATTTTTTTGATAGGGTGAGTGGCACACTGCCATAGGGTTGTCAGTTTCGCCATTTAATTTTACTTCAGAAAATATTTACAAGATGACCACTACCAGCCAAACAGCTTACTTAATTGAATTGCACCCTGTTGAGATCTTCAGAACCAACGTTCTTAATAGCCTGCAGGCCCAGGTCCTGATCGCGGAACTGCTCCGCCGCTTTCCCTGGTACAGGATTAATTTCGATCTCGAAGACCGTGACAGGATCTTAAGGGTGGAGGGGCAAAATATTTTGCCTCACCAGATCATTGCCCTGTTGAATTCATTGAACTTTGATTGCGAGATCATTCAATAATTTTGTTTCTCATAATCAAAAAATTCAAAAAAATGAGATACAGATTTTGGTTTTTTAAGCAGCACAGAAAGAATTTTTTTAAACATGGAAAGCAAAGCCTGGCCACATTGCATAGTCGCGCAAAAATTATATTTTTACCCATGCAAACTTCCCACTTAAAAACACAGTTTCTTTTAAACCCGAAGATTACCTTTTTAAATTTTGGTTCTTTCGGTGCCTGCCCTAAACCGATTTTTGAAGACTATCAGAAATGGCAGCGGGAACTGGAATATGAACCTGTGCAGTTTATTGCGGTGAACGGCCCCCGGTATTTAAAGAATTCGCGAAAGGCACTGGGCGATTACGTTGGTTGTGATAGCGACGATCTGGTTTTTGTTTCGAATCCCTCTTACGGCACCAACATCGTTGCAAAAAGTCTGAAGTTAAGCGCGGGTGATGAGATCCTGGCCACCAACCTGGAGTATGGCGCCTGCGACAAAACCTGGTCCTACTATTGTAAAAAAGCGAATGCCAGCTATGTCAGGCAAAAAATTACTTTACCCTTAACTACTAAAGAGAAATTTGTTGAAGAATTTTTTACAGGATTGAGTGATAAAACAAAATTGATTTTTATTAGTCATATTACAAGCGCCACCGGGCTTATTTTGCCGGTAAAGGAGATCTGCGACAGAGCGAGGGAACTGGGCATCATGAGTTTTGTTGATGGGGCCCATGCACCAGGACAGCTGCCCCTGAACATTGCCGACCTGAACCCCGATATTTACACCGGTGCCTGTCATAAATGGATGTTGACTCCAAAAGGCTGTTCGTTTTTGTATGTGAAAAAAGAATCGCAGCAGCTCTTTGATCCTTTGGTCGTGAGCTGGGGATACGACAGCGCGACTCCCTCCGGTTCTCAGTTCATAGATTATCACCAGGGCCAGGGCACCAGAGATTTTTCGGCCTTTCTAACTGTTGAACGGGCCATTGCTTTTTTAAAGGAGCACAACTGGCCCCTGGTAGCGAGCCAGTGCCGTGCCCTGGTGCAAAAAAATGTTGCGCGTTTTTGTGAATTACTCGGCTCAAGTCCATTGTGCCCTGTTACCGATGAATTCCTGGGCCAACTCGCAAGTATTCCGGTTAAAACAAATGAACCCGAAAAACTTCAGCGCCTGCTTTTCGAATCTTACAACATCGAAATTCTCGTGATGCGGCATGAGGAGCATGTTTTTATCAGGTATTCAATAAATGCGTTTAATTCCCAGGAGGATCTTGATCAACTTTACAAAGCTTTGCAGAACATCATCGCTTCTACCAACCTTATCATAGTTAAATAAATCAGCGGTTGATATACCAGATTGCGGCAGAAAGTACACTTGCAAAACTTACCCACAGCAGGTAGGGGATGTTGAGCCAGGCAGCAAGGGGTTTTACCTGTTTGAAACAACTGAGCATATAGATGATCGTCGCCCACAATAAAATAATCTCAAGCGCCGCTGCAAAAAGAAGATGAAACTTGAAAAAGATCAGGCTCCACCAGAAATTGAGAAAGAGCTGCACAAAAAAAACGATCAGCGCTTTTTGCCTCAACCAGTTGCGCTGTCTGTTCCATACCATGAACAACGAAACGCCCATCAACGCGTACAGGCTTGTCCATACCGGTCCGAACAGCCAATTGGGAGGATTAAAAGAGGGTTTGTTGAGTGTAACATACCAGGTTTGTATATCACCAAAGGTCAGGTATCCTGACAAGCCCCCAACGGCCAGCGGAATGATCAGACAAATGATAAAAGCGGAGACTTTTTTTAATAACATAAGAATTAATTCTGAACAGGATTCATACAGGCTGTATTTTGTGCTAAATTCATACCCGCTTACAGCCTACCCCGGTCTTAAAAAAAAACACGCAGTTGTGAAATAATTTACACAATATACATCAAATGGAGCCTTTAAAAGAAATGTTCAACAAAAAATTCTACGCGGGATTGTCGCGTGAGTTTGAAAAGGCACATGCTGAATTTAATTCAGCTGTGTTTTTAAAAGAGATCACCGATAACCTCGGGCCTTTGTCGCTGAACGAACGCATGCGCAAAACATCGGTGGTTTTAAGGAACCACCTGCCGGCCGATTTTAAGAAGAGTCTCGGAATAATGTACAAAGTCATTCCAAATTTAAACCGTGGGTATACAAACCTGTTGTTTCCCGACTATGTTGGTTTGTATGGTCACAATCATTTTGAATTGTCGATGGAGGCCTTAAAATATTTCACAGGCTTCGGTTCGTCGGAATTTGCAGTGAGGGAATTTTTAAAGCGTGATTTTAAAAAAACCATAGCCGTGATGACAGATTGGTCGAAGCACAAAGACCCTCATGTGAGGCGCCTCTCATCGGAGGGAAGCCGGCCAAGACTGCCATGGTCATTTAAGCTGGACCAGGTGATCAGTGACCCGGCTGCGACAAAGAAAATTCTCGAACAACTGAAAAACGACGATGAATTGTATGTACGAAAATCGGTTGCGAATCACCTGAACGATATCTCAAAGGATAATCCCGCATACATGCTGCAGGTGGTTGGTAAATGGGACCAGTCCAAGCCCAATACCTCATGGATTATTAAACACGCCAGTCGCAGCCTTATAAAAAAAGGGAATGCCGATAGCCTTTCTATTTTTAATTTTGAAAAAGATGTAAAAGTAAAGATCACAGATTTTAAAATTTCAGCAAACAAAGTGCAACTAGGAGAAACACTGCAATTTTCGTTCGGTATCGGGTCTTTAAAAACAGCCCCTCAAAAACTGGTGATTGACTATGTAGTTCATTACCAAAAGAAATCCGGCGAAACCTCTCCCAAGGTTTTTAAACTCACCGAACTTCATCTCCAGCCCAAACAATCGGTCAACATCGTCAAAAAGCAGGTTTTTAAAGATTTCACAACCCGTAAACATTTTAAAGGCCAGCACAAACTTGAAATCCAGGTTAACGGCAAGGTGCTCGCAAACAAGGAGTTTGAACTGGCGCTATAGCGTGAAGAAGGCATCAAAATTTATAGAACACAATTGTGAAAAGCATTGATGTAATTTCGATACCTGTTTCTGACCAGCAGAAGGCAATGGCATTTTACTCCCGGCTAGGATTTGAGCTGCTTGCTGACAACGAAATGGGAAACAATCGCCGCTGGTTGCAGATGGGGTTTAAGGGCAACTCAACAACTATCACGCTGGTTACCTGGTTTAAACAAATGCCCCCGGGAAGTGTGCAGGGGCTCGTAATTAGAACCGACAGTTTTGATGAAGATGTGAAGGAATTGCGTGAAAACGGAATAGAGATCACAAGGCTTGAGCAAACGGAATGGGGAAAGTTCGCTTCTTTTAAAGACCCTGATGGTAATGGCTTGAGTTTACAACAGCGGAATGAGTGACCATTAAAATCGCCAGCAGGGTTTACATTCAGTGCACGATGGTACCCTAGTAATTTGACTCAGGTGGATAGACATTTACAGTGTATTGATAAATTCGGCCATCTCATCGGTTTTTAAGATCGCGTCAGGGGTTACTGCTAAAAGCGCCTGTAACGGCATATAGGCCGAATCTGCCGTTGCCGGGTCCTGCACTGCAACCAGCCCCCCGTTTTGTTTTACTTTTTTTAAGCCCAGCGCCCCATCGGCATTGGCACCAGACAAAATCAAAGCAACCAGGTGATTTCCCAATATTTCGGCGGCGGACTCAAACGTAACATCTATGCTGGGCCTGCTATAGTTAACTTTTTCGGAAAAGTCGATCGACAGCAGGCGGGTGTTTTCAAACAACACGTGGTAGTCGGCCGGGGCAATATAAATATGAGCGGGAAGAAGGGTTTGTTTGTCTTCGATTTCTTTTACAATTAGGCTGGTGCGTGTTGAAAATAATTCGGAAAGCGAAGAATCGGAGCCGCTTTTCCTGTGCAGCACCACAACGATTGGAAAAAGTAGATCCTTACTCAGCTTTGGAAATACTTTCAACAATACCTCGAGACTTCCCGCTGAGCCGCCAATTAAAAGTACATGACATGACTGCGTTATTTCATTTTTCTCCATATTTTTTCGTGGCCTATTTGTTTGAATTTGGCATGAATATTCGAAAACTTTAATGTTTCCTTAGACCCAAGCGCCAGGTAAGATAATTTACCGAGACTGGCATCGAACAAAGAAAATACTTTTTCCTGCAGTTCTTTCTCAAAATAGATGAGTACATTCCTGCATACAATAAGATGAAATTCGTTGAATGACCTATCTGAAACCAGGTTGTGGGTAGAAAAGATCATACGTTTGCCAAGAGCATCATCAAATTTTACGCCCTCAAAATTAACTGTGTAGTACGACGAAAAATCAGATAAGCCACCCGCCGCAATGTAATTTTCGGAATACATTTTCATATGTTTCAAAGAAAAAACACCCTGCCTGGCCTTGTCGAGTACGCCGGGGTTGATATCGGTGGCATAGATCAGTGATTTGTGCAAAATGCCGGCCTCCTGCAGAAGGATAGCCATTGAGTAAGCCTCTTCACCTGTTGAACAACCCGCGTGCCAGATCCTGATAAACGGATGGGTTCCCAGATTTGGCAAAACCTCTTTGCGAAGTTCTTTGTAAAACAAACCGTCTCGGAACATTTCAGTGACGTTCACGGTTATTTCCTCAACAAACCTCTTCACATAATTTGAATCTGATATGATTTTAAGACGAAAAGCAACGAAACCAGGAAACTGGTCAAGCAAATATAACCTGTTAATGCGTCTTCTGAGCGAGGCTCTCGAATAATAAGTGAAATCATACCCGTATATTTCAAGCAGGTCGTTTAACAGAACATCAATTTGATCATCGCCTACGGTCATATTACTTTGAATTTCGCGAGGAGTTCCAGCAGTTTATCCAGGTCGATGGGCTTTGAAATATAACCGTCGGCGCCTGCCTCAAGACACTTTTCTCTGTCGCCGGGCATAGCCTGTGCGGTAACAGCCACAACAGGAATTCCTTTTCTTAATTTTTTTACAGCGGGAATGGCTTCATAACCATCCATGTCAGGCATCATCATGTCCATCAGTACGGCGTGCACTGTTTGGTTGCTCCCTAATAGGTTCAGGGCTTCGATCCCATTGACGCTTGATAAACATTGAAAACCCTTAGCGCGTAAATTGGCGCTTAAAGCAAAAATATTTCTCGAATCGTCGTCTACAATTAAAATCGTTTTTTCAAACATAAACGCCTTTGTTATTTTGAATTTTCATAAAGCCACACACGAAGCAGAGACAAGAGTTGATCAATGTCCACGGGTTTGGTGATATAATCGGAAGCGCCCGCGCTGATACATTTTTCGCGATCGCCGGTCATCGCTTTCGCAGTTACCGCGATCACAGGCAGATTTTTCCACTTAGAATTATTCCTGATTTGTTTGGCGGTTTCATAACCATCCATTTCAGGCATCATCATGTCCAGCAGCACAATATCTATCTCTTCGTGTTCTTTCATTTTTTTCAGCGCTTCTTTCCCATTGATCGCTGTAACAGTATTCATCTTTAGCTTTTCGAGGGATTTTGAAAGTGAGAAAATGTTGCGCACATCGTCATCCACTATCAGTACCGTTTTGTTATATAGTATTTCGTGAAGCGCGCCAAGGTTTTTTTTGTCGGTTTTTGAAGCGGCTTTCTTTTTTCCTTCAACCAAATGAAGAAAAAGGGAAACTTCATCCAGCATTCTCTGGTAGGAATGCGCTGTTTTTACAACGATAGAATCGGCGTACTGCTTAATGCGCTGTTCTTCTGCCATTGAAAGGCTCTTGCCGGTGAAAATAATAATTGGCAGGTTTTCAAGCGCAGGATCCTTTTTCGCTTCTTCGAGCAGGTGATAGGCCTGTGCATCAGGAATGCCCATGTCCAGTATTACGCAGTCTATCTCCTTCTTTTTAAGAGAATTTATGCCTCCGGAAATATTGCTCTGCACTTCGGAGTTGATATTAAAACTTTCAAGGTAATAGGCCAGGGCGCTGGCATGCTTCGCGTTGTCTTCAATGATCAACACTTTTTTGGAGTTGCGGTTTAAAACGTATTCAATTTTTCTAAAGATCTCCGGTACCTGCTCAAAAGCCATGGGTTTATCAATAAAGTCTATTGCGCCTTTTAAAAGACTTTGGTTTTTAACCTTGTACGACGACATGATATGAACCGGAATGTGACGGGTTTGCAATTCGTTTTTAAGCTCGTCCATTACCTGCCAACCACTTTTAACCGGAAGCTGAATATCGAGCAGAATGCCAACGGGCTTGTATTTTCTGGCATAAGCAAGGCCCTGGTCTCCGCGTACGCAAACCACTCCCTTGTAGTTTTTTTCCCTTGTGATTTCCAGCAAGGATTTTGCGAAATTGGTGTCGTCCTCAATAATCAGGATCACTTTATCTGCAGTTGTGATTTTGTCCCTGTCGTCGGGTATGTTTTCAGGAATAGCCTGTGAGAGGTATCTTTCATCTTCGCTTTCGGTTTGTTCAGTAATTTGGCTAGTGTTCTCTTCGGTCGTTTCTGTGATAGCCGGTTTAACAATCGGCACTTTTAATGTAAATTCGCTGCCGGCGCCCAGCTTACTGGTGAGGTGTATTTCGGCGCCCAGCAACCTGGTGAGTTCCCTGCTGATCGAAAGACCCAGGCCGGTTCCGCCGTACTTCCTGCGCGTAGATCCGTCAGCCTGCTGAAATGCCTCAAAAATAAATTGCTGTTTGTCTTCCGCAATGCCAATGCCGGTATCTTTTACAACAAAACAAATAAACGCATTGTCTACCATGCATTTTTTTATTTCGAGGCTCACCGATCCCCTGGCCGTGAATTTAAGGGCGTTTGATAAGAGATTTTTCAGAATTTGTTCAAGCCTGCCTTTGTCGGTTTCAATGGCATCGGGCAGACTTTTTTCCACTGAGAAACTTATCTGCAGGTTTTTTTCTTTGGCAACCTGCTTAAATAAAGTGTTCATGTCATCTGCTATTTCCTTAAGGGGCACCTCAAGGTATTCAAGTTCCATTTTACCTGCTTCGATCTTCGAGAGGTCAAGAATTTCGTCTATCAGCCCCAGAAGTCCCTGCCCGGAGCTTTGTATCACTTTTGAATATTCAACCTGGTCGGCGCTGAGATTTTTTTCGTTGTTTTCAGAAAGCAATCTGCTGAGCAGCAGAATCGAGTTTAGTGGGGTTCGCAGCTCGTGCGACATGTTGGCCAGGAATTCTGACTTGTAGCGCGTGGTAATTTCGAGTTCCTTCGCTTTTTTGATTACCTCAAGGTTTTTTTCTTCGAGCAGGCCCGATCTTTCTTCAAGTTCTTCGTTCGTTTGCTGAAGTTCTTCCTGTTGCACACGCAGCTCCTCTTCCGAAGCCTGCAGTTTGTGAGTCTGAGATTCAAGCTCCGAATTCAGATTTTCAAGCTCATTGTGCTGGTTCTGCAGTTCCTCGGTTTGCGCCTGGGTTTCCTCGAGCAGGTCCTGTAGTTTCACGTAACTCATGGCCGAGTTGATGCCAATTGCCATGGGTTCCATATTATTTTCAAGAAATTCCAGTTCAATGGCTTCTGCTTTTTTCAGCAAACCGATCTCAATAACGGCAATTGTTTCATTGTCGTGCACCAGTGGAATGATGATCACCGACGTGGGCATGGCCAGACCAATAGAAGTGCTGATCACAAAGTCAGGTGGCAGGTCTTCGACCACGCTTATTTTTTTGTTTTTTGCAGCCTGGCCAATCAAACCTTCACCGATGCTGAACTGCCTGGGTGCATTATTGATGGCGTAACTCGAAGCCAGTGTAAATTGGCCGGTGTCGTTAATATACAGCGTAGCAATGGGGGCTTTCAGGAATTCGGTAACCGCCTTTATCAGATTAGAAGATAGTTTATTGAGATCTCTTTCACCCCTGATGGCATCGCTTACCCTTACCAAACCTTCCTGCAGCCAGTTTTTGGCGCTCAGTATTTTAAAGTTCGTTTCCAGCGAAGCGGTCATGCCGTTGAGCGCTTTCGAGATGCGCCCCAGTTCATCATCCTTGTCATCTGGACTTCTCTCGTTATAATTGCCGGCGGCTATCTTTTTGGTCACATTTTCGATCATACTGATGCGTAAAGACGTGGCCTTGTATTGTTCGTTGTCTTCAATCTGTTTTTTAACCCTTTCCTCAAAATCTTTTTTAATTCTTATGAAAGAAAAAATGGTGATGAGAATAGAGATCAAAGCGGCTATTATCACAATAACCGGGGTGTAATTTATAAAAAGACTTTGCTGCCCGATCCGCATGTCAAGTAGTTTATTTTCCTGGTTTTTTATTC
>Ga0116157_10003616_pt1 | contig 14715 bp, 11 predicted proteins | sample AD_UKC048_MetaG_FD_89882 | JGI IMG/M metagenome (GOLD analysis project Ga0116157, IMG submission 89882) | Active sludge microbial communities of municipal wastewater-treating anaerobic digesters from USA - AD_UKC048_MetaG | ecosystem: Engineered > Bioreactor > Anaerobic > Digestate | place: USA...
AGATGATGGAGGTCGGCCTTCTTGACCGAGGATTCCGGTGAGGAAAACCAGCTTTGGGCGTAGGTGTGTTCGGTGTTGGGATCGCTGGAGCCGGTGTAGTTGTAGCCCACGTTATAGACCTGGCCGGTATAGATGCAGGTGACGTTTCCGTTCACGTTGTCCAGATCCTGGAACATTTCGGCTTTGGAGCCATCGTAACTGCTGTTGGAATTGGTGGATATCAAAGCGTGCAGCGCGGTGTAGAGCGGCTGGCCGGTGAGGTCGAGCACGGCGTTGTAATAATTTCCCTGGGCAAAGGCGAACGCGGCCCAGAAGGTCAGGATTGCGGCAAAGGCGGTTTTGCGCATGGGTTCAGGCTCCGGAAGATTGGTGGGGAAAGAGGCGCGATTCCACGCACTCGATGATGGTGTGCAAAATGAGGGTGTGCATTTCCTGGACGCGGTCGGCGGTCTGGGCGGGAACGATTATCTCCAGGTCGCAGGTTCCGGCTAGTTTTCCGCCGTCCCTGCCCAGCAGTACGATGGTGGCGCAACCCGCTTCTTTCGCTGTTTTCAAAGCCTTGATCACATTGGCGGAATTGCCGCTGGTGGAAAGGCCGATCACGACGTCGCCGGGCTTGGCATAGGCTTCTACGCCGCGCGAAAAGACGTTTTCGAAGCCATAATCGTTGGCCACGCAAGTAAGGTGGGCCGGATCAGAGAGCGCGATGGCGGGCAGGGCGGGCCGGTCGGAGCGGAATTTTCCGCTGAGTTCCTCGGCGAAATGCATGGCGTCGCACAACGAACCGCCGTTGCCGCAGATCAGGGCTTTTCCGCCATTCTGGAAGCAGGTTGCGATAAGTTCTGCCATCTTTTCGAAACGGACCAGGTTTTCCTCTTCCTGCACAATTGCGCGGAGGGTGCGGCCCGCGGCCGTGAAAGCGGCCTGGATGAGCTGGCGCATCTTAGAGGTTTTCCTTGACCTTCACTTTGGTCTTGAGCTCGTTTTCTTCGATCTCCTCGAGTTCGCGCAGGGTGTCGTTGATCAGGCGGACGCGTTCCTTGTAAGGCAGAAAGGCGCTTTTGAAGCCATTGAGGATCACGTATTTGATGGTGGGGTAGTCGAGTTTGAGTTCGTCGATGGCGAGCATGTATTCATCGGTGACGGTGGTGTCGCTGATAGTGCGGTTGTCGGTGTTGATGGTCACGCGCAATCCGTAGTCGATGTAAAAATCGATGGGGTGGCTGCGGATGTCCGGCACGGCCTTGGTGTGGAAGTTGCTTTTGATGCAGATCTCGAGCGGGATGCGGTGGTCGTTCACATAGTTGAGGAGGTCGCCGTCCTCGACCAGCCTGGTTCCGTGGCCGATGCGGTGGGCGCCGCAATAGTGCAGGGCCTGGTGGATGGAGTCCGGACCGTAGGCTTCTCCGGCGTGGATGGTGAGGTTGAGGTTATTTTTGAGGGCGAGGTCAAAGGCTTCCTTGTGGTCTTTGGCGGGGTAGTTGAGTTCGCCGCCGGCGAGGTCGAAGCCGATCACGCCTTTGTTTTTGAAGGCCACGGCCAGTTCCGCCAGTTTGACTGAGGTGGTGGGATCCATGTTGCGCAGTCCGCAGATGATCACGCCGGTCTTGATGTGGAAGTCTTTTTCCGCCTGTTTCAAACCGTCGATCACGGCCTGGGAGATCTCGGTCAGTTTAAGTCCGTCGCCGGTGTGCAGGATGGGAGAATAGCGCACTTCCATGTAACGGACGTTTTCGGCGGCGGCATCCTCGGCGAGTTCGTAGGCGGCGCGTTTCAGCCCTTCTTTGGTTTGCAGGACCATGTTCACGATGTGGAAACCGCGCAGGTAGTCCTCCAGGCTGGTGGTGTGTTCGCCGCAGACGATCAGTTTGCGCAGTTTGGCCTGGTCGAGGGTGGGCAGCTTGATGCTGTTCTGTTTTGCCAGGTCGATGATGGTCGCGAGGCGGACGCTTCCGTCGAGATGTACGTGGAGATCCGTTTTGGGCAATTTGTGGATGAACTGGCGGGTCAACTTTATTTTCATCTATACCTCTTGTTTAACAGGCCAATTTCTTGTGCCATAGGATAATGTCAATCAAAACCTGCAAAGCCCCGTCCGTCCTGAAAACCCGCCGAATTGCCTCTGGAAAGCCTGCGCCCAACTTCCCGTATACTTCCCGCCCATCCGGCGGGATGCTCAGGAGAGGTTGTCAGGAAGCGAACAAGCTGGGTCTGACGGCGGAAAACTCTGCAGACAGGCTCAGCCGCGGTACTTTTCCCGCCACTGCAATTCCGGTTTTTCCAGGCGGGACTGCCAGAGATAGCGCTCGATCTTGTCGCGCAGGGAGTCGTCGATGCCGCGCGGAACGGGATAGAAGCCGGCATTCAGGATGCGCTCCAAGAGGACCGTTGTGGCGCGATAAACGTCTTTCAGGCCGTATTCGCTGGCGTTTTTGGCTACGTCGTCCGCCGTATGGCCGTAGTAGAGGGCTTTTCCGCCCACGCGTGCCAGGTTCAGTGAGGGAATTTCGTACACCGAAAACGGCATGCAATCGCTGCTGTAAATGGCCAGCTGTTCGCTGAAGAGGAGTTCGCGTTCCTTGAGCAGGCCGGAGGCATAGCCCAAAAGTTCCTTGGTGCCAAGCACGAAGAGGACGTTGCGCCCGATGGGGTCGCCGGCCAGATCGACGTTGACGACCAGGCGCAGGCGCTGTTTGATCTCGTCCGCGTGGGCCTGGGCGTAGGCGAAACTGCCCAGCAAACCGAGTTCCTCACCGGAAAACCAGACGATGCGCAGATCCCGCTCCGGAGGGCGTTTGGCGAAATACTCGGCGGTTTTAAGCAGGACGACGCTGCCGCCGGCGTTGTCGCAAGCCCCGTGGGACCGGGCCACCGTGTCGTAATGCCCGACCAACAGCGTCAGATTGTTGTCCCGGCCCTTGCCAGGGATGTCCAAAACGATGTTGCGCGCGGTTTTGGGTTCCGCTTTCTGTTTGATGCGCAGGCGGATATTTTGCCCGGAAAAACGGCGGAGTTTTTCAGCCGCGGCATATTCGAGCATGACAGCGGGAAACAGGCTGTCCTCCTGGCTTTTTTTCTGACGGTGGGAGTAGGAAAAAGCGCCTTTGAGGGGCGCGGAGATCCCGATGAAAGCCTTTACCCGCGTATGTTCGTAGAGTTCGTAGAGCCGGCGGTCGCTATGGAAAAAGAGCACGATTTTGCCCTCGTACATTCCCGGATTGTGCAGCAGGGCGTCGGCGTTTTCCAAAAAGACCAGATCGCCCTCGATCCTCGTATCGCCGCAGAGGCCGTAGGGCGTGGCTTCCCAGCTTTTACCGGCCACGCTGATCTCCGCGATCCCGGCCTCGAAACCGTGAAAATCGAAAGGCTCGGTGGCGGGCTTGAGGCCCAATCCGCGCAGGTAAGCCATGATCATTTCCCGGCCCCGGGCTTCGCCGGGCGTTCCGGAAAGGCGTTCAAAATCCAGTTGCTTGAGCAGGCTGTAAAGAGTCATCGCTTCGCTCCTTATGTTTGTGGAAACCAGTTTTATGCTCTTTGCGGGGCTGGCAAGGAATTTTCCTGAGCAGGGAGAGGGGCTGGAATTCAGGCCATTTTTCCGGATAGGTTCTTACCGGAAAAAGACAGAGGTTTGGTTGCATAAATGCTTGCTTAAAACATGGGGTTGGGAAATATTGCAGATTATAAAACCCATCCCGCTTGCAAGGCCCCAACAACAAGCCAGCCCTGAGGGGAGGATCAAATGCAACGTTTACTGGTCGTCCTGTTTTGCCTTTGTGCCTTGAGCGCCGTCGCCAATCCAGTGTGGGAAAACAATCTCCAGGTGCGCAGCAGCGTGGCCGTCGAATGGACCCAAGCCTGCGTTCCCGTGGGCGATGGCAGCGTTCTTTTCGTCTGGTCGGATGCGCACTGTCCGGACCGCAACATCTACGCCCAACGGATCAGCCCGCAAGGAAATCCCATGTGGCCTTCGCCCCGGGCCATTGACGCCAAATCCGGCATTCAACGCGATCCCACCCTCGCCAAAACATCCGACGGCAATTTTGTGGTCGCCTGGGTCGATAAATTTGTCGATCCCGGTGGAGGAATCTGCCTCCAAAAGATCAATGCCGCCGGCGAACGCCTCTGGCCGGAAGGAGGCATCGGCTTTTCCGCCGGCAGCGGCTGGGACAAAGAATTGCGGCTGATCCCGGACAACCTGGGAGGCGTGGTCGTTACCTGGACCAAAGAAACCGACAACATCATGCGCACCTGGGCCCAGAGCTTCGGCCCAGCCGGCAACCTCCGCTGGCCGGAAGGCGGGATCATGCTCACCAACCAGGATTACTACCTGGCCACTTCCGTCATCCCGGATGGTGAGAACGGCATCTATGTGGCCTATTCCTCGGATTACGACTCTCAGTCCCGCCTGTACCTGAACCGCTTTGCCGCGGAAGGAACCCCTGCCTGGAACGCGCCGGTCTGCATCGGCAGCGGAACGGAAATGCACCGCATGGGCCTTTTAAGCCAGGGCGGAAACGCAGTCTGGCTGGCCTGGTATTTTTACGATGGCTATGACAACGCCATAATGCTGCAGAGATTCAATTATCAGGGCTCCCCGCTCTGGGCTGCGCCTTTGGAAGTCAGTTCCTCACAGGTGGGGTACGATCTACTGGAAGGGACGCTATGGATGGAGGCTGATAATTCGTTGCTTCTGACCCTGATCAGCACTGACAATCCGGGTACTTTGAGCCTGCTCAAGATCGGTCCGGACGGCCAATCCCTTTTCGGGAACGGCATCACGGTGGATGACGACGTTCAGAATATCTATTCGGGCAGATACACCCGGCTGCAAGCGGATGGCGCCGGGGGCTGCGTAGTGGCCTGGTCCCGCTGTGATCAGTCCGACTGGTACGGAGATCTCTACGTCCAACGCTATTCAGCAGCCGGAGCTGAACTTTGGCAATCCGGAGGTGTTTTGGTTTGCGACGATCCCGGTTCCCCGCCCCAGCCGGTGATCCTTGGCGCCAACAACCAGATCTGGACCGCCTGGAACGGCAGTGTAAACACGACCGGAGGCATTTGGTACCAGATCCTCAACGGCGCCGGATCTCAAACCTTGGAGCCCAACGGCAGAATGCTTTACGGCGGGCTTCCGAGCATGTGGACGGAAGGAGCCCTGACCCTGGCCCGGAGCGGCGATTTCCTCACGCTCTGGAACGACGATCGCCTTGCACCAGATCAAAGCCAGGTCTTTCTGCAGGCCGTCAACACGGACGGCAGCGTGGATTTCGTTCCCAATGGCGTCGCGGCCTCCGCTCCCACCGGCGCGGACCAGTTCATCGCCGGCGCCAAAGTGCTGCCCAACGACCAGGTCGTCGTGGTCTGGAACGACCGCAGGACCGGTATGTATAACCTTTACGCGCAATTGCTCGATCCGCAGGGAAACCGGCTGTGGAACGAAACCGGAGTGCAGCTTAGTGATTATGGCGACGGCTGGGACTCCTATGTCCAGATCGGCCAGGTGGGCCTGGACATCCTGATCGGCTGGACGCACTTGGAATACAGCGACCAAAACAACCAGGGCGACATCCGGCTGCAAAGAATCTCCGGCGGCCAGCCCCTCTGGGGCATGAACGGCATCTGCCCAATCAACGATACCGAGCCTTCGGATAATCGGCTGATGGGACTGGAAGGCGATTACCTGGCCTATCTCCGTCGACCGCTTTCCCCGGGGAACGTTCGCAACCTGTATGTGCTGCGTTTCAATCCGGGGGATGGAACTGCCGCGCCCGCCTGGGGTTCGCTGGGTAAACCAGTGGCCCAGGAAGACAACCAGCCGGCCTGGTATCGCAGGTTGTGCGGATTCAAACAGGTCCCACAGGGGATCATGGCGCTCTTCACCGGCAGCAGCGACACGCTGGGACAGTGTGTCCTGGCGCAGGTTTTTGATCCCGAGGCGAACTATCTGCTCTCACCCACCGGGGAACTTCTTGTGACCGACGTCTATAGCCAGGACTACATTCAAACTTTAATGGGAGAGGATGACATCACCCTCTACTGGATCGCCGATCTGGGTGATCTGCACAGTCCGAAGTTACAGAGGTTTTCCTACGCGCTGGAAACGGTTTGGGGGCCCGTACCTGCCGGAGTCCCTGCTGATCAGGGCTACTACGTCCATGTAAACAGCCTGGCCAACCACGGCCTGGCGCTGGTTTGGCCAGCTCCCAATTCTTACGATCCGGAGATGGGCAACGCCAGCATTTTCTACCGCTACGTCACGCCATCAGGAGCGCTTATTGACGGTCCCGATCCGGATTGCTTCCCCACGACGCACCTCACCGTCTATAGCCTGTGCACTGCCGCGCTGGGCAACCGCACGTTGGTGACCTGGACGGATGGCTCCTCTTTCTACGGCTGGAAGGATGAGCCGATCGAGCACACCAACGTCTGGGCGCAGCTGCTGAACTACGATAGTTCCGCGCTGCCCGGTCCCGGAGAACTTCCAGTCCCGCCGACGCTGCTGCACGCCAACCGCCCCAATCCCTTCTCCGCGGCAACGACCGTTTACTTCACTTTGAAAGAGCCCGGCCGGACCAAACTCTTTATTTACAACATCAGAGGCCAGAAAGTGCGTACGCTGATGGATTCAGAGGCCGGTGCAGGAGAATATTCCGCGGTCTGGGACGGCTGCGACGAACAGGGCCGCAAAGCCGCGCCGGGCGTGTATTTCTGCCGGCTGCAGACTGGGAAAGAGACCTTCGTCCGCAGGATGGTGCTGCTGCGCTAAGGCGGGGCGGTTCAAGATTAATCCTGACCAAGGCAGATATCGCAAATCTGCTTATAACTGGTTCTGGCCGGAGATCGCTTTGTCCTTGACAGAAATCCCGAACGGAAATATTTATGAAAAGAGGGTTATAGAAATCTACAGCGGGAGTGAAAGATGCCGATCAAGATCTGGATAACGCTGGCGGCTGTAGCCTGCCTGTGGCCAGCGCTGGCAGCCGATGTCACCGATTCTCTGGCCTGCCTGGCCGGCAACGACGGCACCCTGATCATCCGGGAATCCGGTGTTTACGGGGTGGATTACACTTCCGATTACTACATGGCGGGCGACGCCTGGAACTGGTTCGACATGTACAGGTACGCCTCAGAGGCCTATATTTCCTTCCCCGTGGCGAACGTGCCCCCCGGACAGCAACTGGCATCTACCACGCTGCACTGCTTTGTAGCCTACTGTGCCGGCAATTCAAGCATCGGCGAGTATCCGGTTTTCGATTTTCCCGGCGGCTCCTTTCCTCCGCATTGCCAGTTGACGCATGTGGATTATGGCTATCAGGTGGACACCACAGATTACGATCCGGTGATACTGCACCCGCCGCTGAACCTTTTCAACTCCTATCTGCCGGGTTGGAACGAACTGGACGTCACAGCCTGCGTGGCCGACGATATCCAGGTCGGCAGGGAATACACGCAATTCCAGATCAAACTCCAACTGCTGACGGATTGGGACAACGGGGACGACTACGTTGTGTTTTACGGAGCGGAGGCTGCGAACTACAATCCCTGGCTGGAAGTGGAGTTTTGCCCTGGCTCGCCGGCGCAGGACGCAGTGAGGCCTTCCCAGCGTTTGACGGCGTTTCCCAATCCCTTCCGGACAGCGACCAGGATCGAGTTTGTTTCTGGCGACAGCAGGACGGAGGAAGCAATGGTCTTCAATCAACGGGGACAGCTCATCCGCCGCCTGGACCTGGCAGGAAAATTCGCTGCACTTGAATGGGATGGCAGGGACTCCTCCGGCCGCAGCGTGACGCCGGGGATTTATCTGATCAGGCTTACCGGGAAACAGCCCAGCCAAACGCTCAAAGTGGTGAAACTGCCATGAAGCGTTGGATCGTACTGCTAATATTGTGTACCGCCTTGTATGCCCTCGGGGCGGAGCGCGTCCAGGTGACGATCGGCGACGGCAGCGAACTCACCAACTACCCCTTTTACGTCAATTTCAAGAGCAGCCTCTGCGAAACGCTGTACTTCCAGGAAGAGATCGGCATCACGGGGACGATCACTGCGCTCAGTTTTTACAACGATTTTCTTTGGCCCGCACCCGACCGGCCGGTCCGGATTTATCTGGGAAACACCGATCTGGCCAACCTTTTGGGCATGTGGGCGCCCTTTGATCAACTTTCCTTGGTGTACGAAGGCGTGATCGATTTTCCCCAGGACGAAAACACGATCATGCTCGGTCTGGACGCTCCCTTCGCCTACACGGGCGGAAACCTCGTCCTGCTCGTCAATGGCGTTTGGGATAACAACACCTATCACAGCTACGATTATTTCCAAGGGCAGCGGGGATCGAGACTCCGTACCAGAGCCGCGGTCGACAACGACAACGCCCTCGATCCGGCCAATCCCCCCACTCCTTACGATCAGCTGTTGAGCGCTGTTTTTCCCCGGATCACGCTGTTCTTCGCCGCACAGCCACCGGTTCCGGAGATTTGTTTCAATCCCAACGCACACGACTTTGGCGGAGTTTTACTGGATACCTGGGCCAACCGGGAATTCCAGACAGTGAACACCGGGCTGGCCGACCTGACCATCACCGGGATCGGGATCTCCGGAAGCCCCGATTTTTCCTTATTGGGCCTGCCCCCGCTGCCGCTGACACTGAGCGGCGGAGAAAGCGCGACCTTTTACGTGCATTACCTGCCGCTGGCGGCGGAGCCGGATTCGGCAACCGTGGCTATTTCCTCCAATACCGCTCAGGGCCTGCATCAGATACAGGTCAGCGGGACAGGGGTCGATCCCACCATCTACACGCTGCCCTATGCGCAGAATTTCGATGCCGTTACACCTCCGAAATTACCGCTGGATTGGAGCTCTTATGTGGATCCGCAAGAGTTCAGCCAATTTGTCCGCACCACCGCCGACGAAGCCGCGCCCAGCCAGCCGAACTGTCTGCGCATGATGAACCTGGGAACACCCCAGGGCTATGTGATACTGATTTCTCCGCCCCTGGCGCCGGACATCCCGGCCAACAGCCTGGAAGTGACATTCCAGGCCCAGTCCCCAGGCTCGATCTACGAATCAGGCCTGTATATCGGCGTAATCACCGATCCCAGCGATCCGGAATCCTTTGTCAGCGTGCAGTACCTGGATCTGGAGACATCCGCCTGGGGCCCGCATACGGTGCAGCTGTTCAGTTATCAGGGCACCGGGCGCTACATTGCTTTCAAGCACTCCCAGGAGATGGGTTACGTGTCCATCAAACTGGACAACATCGTCATCGATTACCTGGCCGGCGCCGATCTGGCGGCAACTGCGATCACCGGGACCGCCTTTCCCTGCGTCGGCTCGCCAGCTCTGTACCAGATCAGGGTCGCCAACCACGGCAACACTGCCCAGGAAGGCTATCAAGTCCAACTCCTTTCAGAAGACGGAACTTTGCTGGGTGGCGCGGAAGGACAACTGGTGGGTCACGGAGCCAGCGTGCAGGCCGAAATCGCCTGGACACCCACGCAGGAAGGGATGTGCCGCCTCTACGGGAGAGTGGTTCTGCCCGGAGATGCGAATCCTAACAACGATCAGACCTCGCTGTTGCAGGTGACGGTGCTGGCCTCCGGGACCTCGGTCGACACCATCGGCGAGGGAAATCAGCAAGCCCGCATACCCTTTGACCTCTACCGCAAAAACAGCCTCTTTGAAACTGTCATCCCAGCTGACGAACTCAACCTTTCCGGCACAATCACCGGGCTGCAATTCTACAGCAATTTCCTCACACCGGGTCCGCAGGCCAAACCCCTGAAGATCTGGCTGGGCGAGAGTTCCATAGCGGATCTGATCCAGGATTGGATCCCGTCTTCGCAGCTGCAATTGGTGTTTGACGGCGCTGTGGAACTGCGTGGTGGGACAGACATCGTGATAGCCATGTTTTCCGAGCCCTACGCCTACCAAGGCGGTAATCTGGTCCTGCTGGCCTACCGGCCCTGGGACAATGACATTTTGAGTTCCGGGGACCTGTTTTTCTGCCAGACGCTGGGCAGCGACCGCGCCCGCAAGGCAGCCAGCGACTCGGATCTACTCGATCCAGCGGCTCCGCCCTATCCTGTCCAGGTCCAACTATCCGGGCAGTTTCCGCGCGTCAGCTTCTTTTACAGAGGCGGTTCCGCGATTGCCGACTATGTTGAGCCGGCGTTTACGGGCCTGCGGATCAGCCCCAATCCGAGTTGGGGACCTTGCCGGATATCCTTTGATGTAAAAGACGGAGGCCGCGTTAAGGTGGAGATTTTCAATCTGCGCGGACAACTGGTCCGGGTGGTGGAGGATGGCGCCAAACAGGCCGGCTTGCAAGAAAGCGTCTGGGACGGCCTCGACGCAAGAGGTCGCACTGTCGGAGCCGGTATCTATCTGTGCCGGGTGGAGTCCGGCGACCGGAGCTCAACCCGCAGATTTGTCCGGCTACGTTGAACGTCGCTGGTTAACTCTGTTTCTTCAGTTCTTCCAGGGTTTTTAATGAGAGGGAGTTCTTCTGCCAGATAAACTGGCCTTTGGCGCAGGGCAGATCAAGGCATTCGGCGCAGGTTTGGAATCCGCGGTCAAAAGCGCAGGTCCTGATCTGGCACACTGAACAGAAGCCCAAATGGCGTCCTTCGCCAGGACAGCCGTCGCAGACGATGGTTTCGGGATCGATGTCCTTGTCGTGGTTGGCCTTGAATTGTTCGGCCAGTTTGATCCGGGCCGCTGTATCGTTATTTTGGGTGGCGATATAGACTGAACAGGTGGCGCAGTCTATGCCGCAGGGGGCTATGAGAACATTCATTTTTTCTCGCTTGGATAAAAGGTGACTGTCTCGCTGAGGGGCAGGCGGTCCTTGCTCCCGGCAAAGGCTGTAAGTGTTTTGGAATAGAGGCTTTTTTTGTCCGCTGGATAGCCGAAGGGCGAAAGCGCCACGATGCGCCAGGATTTGGGGATTCTAAGGTAGGCGCGCAGTTTCTTTTCGCTGAAGGCTGCCAGCCAGCAGCTGCCAACTCCGCGGTTCCAAGCGGCCAAAACCATCTGCTGAAACGAGATGGCAGTGTCCACCAGGTAGTAGTCCTGCTGGTTGATGCGCACATTCTTTTTCGTGTCCGCACAGGCGATGATGAGGCAGGGCGCGCTGCGGATGAAGATGTTGGAAAGCCCGATCAGTCCAGTATTCAGGGCCAGTTTCTTGATCTCGGCGTTGTCCGTGAAGACTATGTAACGCCAGGGCTGCCGGTTTTGGGCGGAAGGCGCCAGGCGCCCGGCTTCCAGGATCTCCTCCAGAACTTCTTGTGGAATAGGATCGGGCAGGAAATCCCGCACGCTGCGCCGCGTGATGACTACTTCGGAGAATTCCATCACTCCTCCAGATCGAACAGGGTGTTGACGTTTCTGAGCACAGCCGCGTCATCCACCGGAATATCGATGACCGTGCAGACTTGGGAGCGGATGAGTCCAGCCAGGCCTTGTCCGTCGTCGTTTTGCTCCAGATCCAGCCAGGCAGGGATGAGAACAGGATGTCCGGAGCGGCCATGGTATGAGGGACGTATCACGGCGTCTGGTTGGGCCAAAAAGGCCTCGCAGAGAGCCCTGGCGGTCATTGCCGAAACGAAGGGATGGTCCACCGGCCAGATGAGATATCCTGTAGCCTGCGAGTCTTTCAATTCCCGGACTGCTTGCCGCAGGGTGGAGAGCATATCCGGCGTTTCCCAACCTGATGCTATCGCCACGCGTTTGATCCCTGCTTCCTCAAGCGCGGTACGGATCAGCTCAGTGAAAGTCTTCCCGCCGTGCCGGGCCTTGCTTTTCGGCTGGCCGAAGCGCTCCCCATTTCCGGAGGCGGGGACAATGGCAACGATGTCCTCAAAGGGCATTGAACTCCTCGATCGCGGCGTCCAACGCGTCCAGGTTGTTTTCGAAGGTTTCGGTCCAGTACTCCGGCTCCCACTGGCGCAGGATCTCCTCGTAGGTCTTGCCCTGCTGCTCCACCCAGGTGTAGTACTTGAGATTGTGGACGCGCTTTTTATCGCGGTAACTGAGTTCGAGGTAGTTGTCGATTTGCTGGCAATTCAGGGCGGCTTCCAAGTCCAGCGCGGCCTGCCGCGATGTGTAATCACCCTTGAGGGCTTTCTGTTCCTCGATCCTGGAGCGGTAGAGATCGGCAGAATCGGTGAAGATGGTGAAGACCACATCGTCTTGGTTGTACTCGAAGTATTTGGCTTGTTTGATAGAGGCCAGCAGGTTGGCGATGGAGGAAATTCCCAGCAGCGGCAGCTTCCTGACAACCGCTTCCGGAACGCCTTCCCCAATGAGAAACTCCTGGCCGGCGGGCTCGTTGAAGAGGCGCAGCAGTCTCAGGCAGTCCTCGTCGCGGATCGCGGCCACGGCGTCGGTGTGGCGGACGTTGTGTACCCAGGGCACGTGCTTGTCGCCGATCCCCTCTATGCGGTGTCCGCCAAAGCCGTTCAGCAGCAGGGTGGGGCATTCCAGCGCTTCTGAAGCGGTGGTTTTTAACAGCGGGAAGAGAGTTTTTAAGAAATCACCGGCCGCGATCGTACCGGCGGAACCGGTGGCGCTGACGAATCCGCTCATCCTTGACGAAGGCGTTTTTACCAGTTCCCATGCTTCCTGGATGGCATTGCCGGTCACGTGATAGTGCCAGAAAGGATTGCCGAATTCATCGAACTGGTTGAGGATCACGTTGTGCGGATCGGTCCGCAGTTCGGCGCATTTGTCGTAGATCTCCTTGACATTGGACTCGCAGCCGGGCGTGGCGATGACCTCGGCGCCGATCTCGCGCAGCCAGCTGAAACGCTCCGGACTCATCTCCTCAGGCAGGATCGCCACCGCCGGGCAGGCCAGCAGGGCACAGTCGAAGGCTCCGCCGCGGCAGTAATTGCCGGTGGAAGGCCACACAGCCTTGTCGAATTCCGGATCGAAGGTGCCGCTGACCAAACGCGGGGCAAGGCAACCATAAGCCGCGCCGACCTTGTGGGCCCCGGTGGGAAAGTATTTTCCGACCATACCGATGATGCGGGCGGGCACGCCGGTCAGGGAGGAAGGGAGTTCGAAGAAATTCGGCTGGCCGAACAAGCCGCTATGGATGTCGTTCTTCCAAGTGATGCGGAACAGGTTGAGGGGATCGACGTCCCAGAGGCCGATGGGCTGGAGTTGTTGTTTGATGGCATCCGGGATGGTATCAGGATACATCTGTTGCCGGAGGGTGGGCAGAATGATCCCGCGCTCTTTGCAGCGGCGGGCGTTTTTGCGCCTTACCGCAGAGTCGATTGTTGTGATAAGTTTTGGCATTTATATACTCCTTTTATTAACACAGAGAGAAGCGGAGGAAAAGCGGAGAAAAGCAGAGGCTTTACTTGTGCCATTTACTTACCTATGTTGGTTTTCATTAACAGGTCGACATCGCTTTGAGACATTCTGCCATGGTTCAATCTCATTCGGGTGATACCATCCTTCAGCAAGGGAACATTGAAGTTGATCAACAAACCCAATTCAATCCCGCTCAGAGAGAGATATGTCATCACCTGTGCTTCGAATATAGGAAGCATTATCGGAACTGACTTCAACTCAATGATCACAGCGTTTTTTACAATTATGTCTGCTCGAAGTTTGGTGTTGAATCGCTTGTCTTTGTAAATAACCGGAATGATAACTTCACGGTTATATTGCATTCTCCTCAAATCCATTTCATGGCAAAGGCAGTCTCTATATATCGATTCCAGTAGACCAGGTCCCAAAAACCTGTGCACTTCTATACAAGCGCCGATTATCCTGCTACTCAGATCATTCAATTCCGTTTCAGTCATCTTGTCATATCTTTCTTAACTATCTGTTATTAAATATATATCCCAAAGCCTTGAGCCCAACTTTGCTCTATTTGAACTCTGCGTTTCTCTGCTTCCACTCTGCTTTTCTCTGTGTTAAAGAAAAGACCTTATTTTTTCAACCACATCCCGGACCTTGGAATTGAAGACCATCGCCGCGATGACGAACGGCTTGTATCCCGCCTCCTGGTAAGTGTGCAGTCTGTACCGTTCGAAGACGGACTTTGCCACCTCGCCCTGTTCGCAACTCACGCCGGAGATGTCTGCCGGCAGACAATGTTCGTAAAGCGCATTTCCGCCGTGGGTCAGTTTCATCATCTCCTCGGTGCACTCCCAATCGCTGTGCCGGGCATTTTCCGCCAGGCAATGCCGCTCAAGTTCTTTCAATCCCTCTTTGTCGCCCTGGCGGAGCATCCGGGTACGTTCCTGCATCACGGACATCGGCGCCCAGGACTTGGGATACACCACATCCGCATCCTTGAAGGCATCGCTCATGGAGTGCGTGATCCGGAACGAGCCGTTACTTTGCTGCGCAAAGCATTTTGCGGAATCAAGCGTATCCGGCAGCAAATCATAACCCTCGGGATGCGCTAACACAACATCCATCCCAAAGCGGGACATAAGGTTAACCACTCCCTGCGGCACGGAAAGGGGCTTGCCGTAGGAGGGCGAATAGGCCCAACTCATGGCGATCTTTTTGCCTTTCAGGTTATCCCAGCCGCCGAAATAGTCTTTAAGTTTGAGCAGGTCGGACAGGCTTTGGGTGGGGTGGTCTAGGTCGCATTGGAGGTTGACCAGGGTCGGACGCTGGGCCAGGATCCCGCTGGCAAATCCGTCGCTCACCGCATTCGCCACCTCAGTCATATAGGCGTGTCCCTCG
>Ga0116157_10003618_pt1 | contig 14708 bp, 14 predicted proteins | sample AD_UKC048_MetaG_FD_89882 | JGI IMG/M metagenome (GOLD analysis project Ga0116157, IMG submission 89882) | Active sludge microbial communities of municipal wastewater-treating anaerobic digesters from USA - AD_UKC048_MetaG | ecosystem: Engineered > Bioreactor > Anaerobic > Digestate | place: USA...
AACGCTACCCTTAAAACTGTATACTGTCGTTGCAATACGCTTCGTTCTATCATGGAGTAGTGTAGAATTAAGCTTTGCTCTCAATCCATCCATCCTGGTCTTCAACCGGGTTCCATCAAACACCCGTGTACGGCCCAGAATAGTTCGAAGCATCATCCGCTCAACATGATCCAGCTTTACCGGAATTGTACGCTTATACTCTGCCTCGTCAATAAACCATCTTTTTGAGCTCGTATTCCCTTGAAGGTCATCTTTGTTGTAGTAGGGTATTCCGAACATAGCAAGCTTTTCCTGGTATCGGTAAAACGTCGTTCTCTGACAACCCAAGGCTTCACACACTTCCTGCACACTTGCTCCCTGGGGCCGCCTCATTAGGTCAATTATTTCAAAAAGGCTTGTTTCAGCGTCAACTCTCATTGTGGTCATCCTTTTGCCTATATACATTCAGCAGAATGGATTTGCTAGCTACTCTCATACCATTAGTGTAGCAGGCATTCTCTAACAATAAACCTTCTTTTTCTTTTCAACAGTTTTATCTTTTTTCCGTCTTTCTGGAGTACCAATTTCCCGCTTACACGTCTGAAAGGATTGACATTCCGGGTAATCAGGGTATATTTAAGATATACAAATACAGTATTCATCACGGGATCTGATTCTTTGTAAGGAGGTTATCATGGCTACCGGATCATTTACGTATAAAAATGTCATTAAGGATGACTCGACCGCAGAACGCCTTGTAGCCGCCTTGCAAGCCTCTGCATCCGTACCATTACCACGTTCTACACTCATCCCTGATGTGGCAGAAAGCCAGAAAAGGGGTTCAGAATTACTCAAACGGTTATCCTCTCGCTGAGAGAGATACTTTCTCAAATCGGAGACAAACATTCAGCCACGATTCTTTCAAGCTTCTCCTGCCCCAGGGACACTGATGTGGAGGGTTTCCTTCACACCAAAGCAATTCCCTTCGAAAAAAGCGATTTTGGCCGGACCTATTTGATCTGTGATCCGGACTCAATAACCAGTTCATTGTCATTCAGAATACTTGCCTATTTCACGATAACTCAGAAGGTATTCTATCTTTCAGACGAGCTATCAACCTCCCGGAGAAAGAAACTTTCCGGCCTTTTTTATAATGAAGCTGAAACTGTTGGATATCTCATTGGCCAACTCGGTAAAAATCACTCACTTCCCGCCAGTGAGAATCCTGTTCACCTCGCAGATATCCTTTCTGTCGCAGCGGAAAAAATATACACAGTCTATGAGCAAATTGGCGGGCGCTTCATGTTCCTTGACTGCAAAAAAACTAATACCAAAGTTTGTGCAATGTACAAAGCCAACGGTTTTGTCCCTTTTCAGGATATTATCCTTGACGAAAAGGTTGAATATCACCAAATGATACGGATGCTTCATGCCTGAAAATAACACTCCGTAAAGATACTCCCGCCAAGAATCTTCGAAAGCCAGAACAAAAATGTTTCATGCATGACCGAACGCGTTCCGCCCGGCGTATCCCGTCCAGATGCGTGTCATAGGCGCCGCACCGTTTCACCCAACCGTACTTTGCCGACCACTTGCACCAGGCACCGTACCGCGAAGAGGGAATCCCGTTCAGCGTCAGCGTCTTCAGGATTCCCCTATCACGTCCATAATCCCGATAAAGACAAAACGCATTCCACGCCGCGTTCGTCTCATCTTCCAGTCGTTCCCACTCTTCGGAAATAAACCACCTCCCCCCGGGTTTCTATTTGTCCGGTTCCAGCTCCAGCACACACAATGAGCGGATAATCCTGATGGCATTCTCAAATTCCGATGCCCATTCCGTATTACCCGAAGTTGTCGCTTGTGCTTTTCGCTTTTCCAGAAACTTGACCGCACGCTTGATCCCGTCAAGCGAAAGATACGGCTTCTTCATTTCCTGCGTACCTCCTTCCCGGATTGTGTCCCGTGCCCTACTCACGAAACAGATCCGGAACACTTTGTACGTCCAAACAAAGAATACCGTCAGAGAAGAATAGATTTTTTACCCAATTATTCCATTCGCGCCAGAAAATGATGAACTAATTCTATTTTTCTATTTTTTGCTCTTGAAAAACTACTGCATACCACGCATTTCTTTTTCCCCGGGGGTATAGCCACATTGTACGGCCAGTGACGGAACCCCGCAAGGCCAAGGCAAGCTCACTCCGTCGCTCCGCATTCGCTTCGCTCCTCCGTTCGGCCTTGCGTGAACCCGCCCCTGGCCCTGGGGAACTTTCGTCCCCCGGGGAAAAAAGGGGGGGCGGCCCGCTTTTCCATCAAGGCCTAAACAGCTTTGAAATCTAAAGGGCAAGGAGTTTCGTATGGGAGATTTGGCAATCATTGAACAAGATGCCGTCGAGTACATCGAACGAGCACAAAGCCGGTTTGAACAGAAATGGACACACACACTCTACGCACAAGATCCAATCTTTCTGTTTTCAAGTCATCGGGTAGAACCGGGAATCCTGGAACACAAGATATCCAGTGTCGCCTGGCATTGCGGGATCCAGTCTCCGGTATTCGTATCACATACCCTGTACTACAAACACATCATGAACGGCCTGCAAAATCCGGTCAAGAATGTCGAAACCTTGTGTCACGCGTTTCTCTATGCCGTAGACTGCGATACACAAGACCGCTGCATCCTGGAGTTTGTCGTACCCGGTAACAACTCGCCGGCATACAAGGCAACCGCCTACCTTCGCCGGCACCTCAACAACAGCATCTACATCGAAAGCACCACCTAACGCAAAAAAGGCCGGAGCAACCGCTCCGGCCTTGTTCCTGCCGACGTGACATCTACTTGGTTTCAATCCCGCCGGAAATCCGCTTGAAGGTATTCCGCTCATTCTTCGTAATCGACACCGGCATACCTTCATGCATGGTGATCTCGACCCCGAATGTCCCGAACTGCTTTTGCTCGACCTTCTCAAGGATCCAGTTGACAAGTTCATCAGTGAACGACTCTTTCGAATACGTCATGACACCTGCCTTCCCGGCGGCAAGAACCCCACCGGATCCCGACGATACTGATCGAGCCAAACCAACAGATCCGACCGCTTGAACAATGTTCTCGACCCCATCTTGATACACGGAATGGACCGATGACACACATACCGATAGAGCGTCGACGTCCCACACTTCAAAAATCGCGCCGCCCTCTCGATGTCCATAACCTCATCATTTGAATCATTCACCTGACATACTTCAGAATCAGACATTTTCCCGAACCTCCTTGGCATGCTTCACATGCTCACGGTTAGTCTACGGGCACCATCGAGACACTAAACTACCATAAAGTTACAGAACAGGCGTAAAATATACGAACTAATTCTATATTAGACCTCAACCGGACAAGACTGATGAAAACGCATTACCCAACGCTAACTCAACCACCTGCAAATCGCCCTCCGTCCGGTGATTGGCATAATGTTCCGTCATGGCCGCCGTCATGTGCCCCAGTGCAAGCTGCGCTTTTCTCTGGTCAACCCGGTCCGCGACAACCTTCGCATAGTAATGCCGCCAGGAATGAAAGACGATGTTCCGTTCCTTCCGCAAGGACTCACTAATACCGATACGTGCCAACGCCTTCTTGAAAGCATCATGGATAACATTGATAACCACAGGACGATCCGGCAAATTCCCGTAGAACACAAACCGCTCCGGATCCCAACCAAACGGATTCGACCGTGCAAGCCGTAAAACCTCCAACCGGACAAACGGCAACAACGGCACTACCCGCTCCTTGCCGTTCTTTGTCGACTTGAGTCCCTCGAAGGTACTCCAAGAATGCCGCACATGTAGACGGTTTTCCCCGATGTCACAAACCCGCAACCCAAGAATCTCACCTGCACGAAGACCACAGGTCATTGCAACCAAACTTGCCACCCTGGCCCGCTCATCTTCCCACTTCACCGAAAGAATCGCCTTCACTTCCTCGTCAGAAAGAATATCCCGGGCTTTTGTATCCTTACCATAGCGCGTGAGCCCACTAGAAGGATCCGCCGAGAGCTTCCCGTTGGCAACCGCCCACTTGAACGCCGTCTTCCCGACAATCAAAATATGATTCAACGACGCCGCGGACAACCCCTTCTCCGCGAGGAACCGCTCAAAGCCCTTCAGGTCAGAGGTCGTCACATCCTCAAGATATTTGGATTCCGTAAAATACTCGCACCAGTGAGCAACCCGCTGCCGTGATGTATGACAATGCTGCCGACCAATACGCTGCTTGTGAATGACCTTGTCCTGAACATACGGACTCGTCTCATACGTCCAGAAAGAATCAAGAAATGGTACAAGGAGTGTTTTGGTGGATTCAACTACTGGCACTTGAAAATCTGTTCCGACGGAATCCCCGGACACCGTAACCCCTACTCCCAACCGGGAAAGGGATCCTGCAATCCGCTCAAGTTCGGAAGAAACAATCTTCCCGTTTTCAAGCAACCCCAGAAACGCCTTGACCGTAGCCACATCATCAACCGGCCGTGCCCTGCCCTTCTCAGGAACTCCGTCCCTGAGCCACGCACACGCGACTCGCAGAGCATCAGTATAACTCCGCTGACCCGTAGACCGCGCAGACAGGCGAACTTGAGTCCTCTCGTCAGTGAACTGAACGTAATAAATACCATGTTTTGATTTGTAAATGTAAAAAGGACGCATACAAACCCCTTTTACAAGCATTTCAGACGTTTTGCTGAAACTCTTGCTTAAAGTCTTTAGGTTATGCATACATCCTTTTTAAAGGGAAGTATCTATTTCCTTACACCGTAAGGATTTCTAGTTGGGCCCACCAGGACTTGAACCTGGGACCAATGGATTATGAGTCCACTGCTCTAACCAACTGAGCTATAGGCCCGGGTGCAAATCGGCTAAGTGGACAAGTATAACGAGCGGGAATAACATACCAAACAGCCGGAATTGCAAGACTGACTATATAGAAAAATGCCCTCATGGTCAAGATGAAGGGCTTTAGACGCTCATATCAGGGTACAACAATATTGGCAGTAGTGCGGAAATGTTATATAATGATTACAATCATTCTCAATGGAGGACACAAATGAAATCAGTTAAAGGAACCGAAACCGAGAAAAACCTTCTCGCAGCCTTTATGGGTGAATCCCAGGCACGGAACCGATATACGTTCTGGGCAAGCAAAGCGAAGAGCGAAGGCTTTGTTCAGATTCAGCAGATATTTCTGGAGACAGCCGATCAGGAAAAGGAACACGCAAAGCGTCTGTTCAAGTTCCTTGAAGGCGGAGAACTGACGATTCAGGCTTCGGGAGACGCGGGAATCATCGGTTCAACGCTCGAGAACCTCAAGCAGGCGGCTCACGGCGAGAATCATGAATGGCAGCACATGTATCCCGATTACGCCAAAATCGCGAAGGAAGAGGGGTTTGACACCATATCGGCAGTTATGAACAACATCGCAGTTGCCGAAAAACAGCATGCCAAGCGTTTTGAAGCCATGGCGAAGCACATCGAAGACGGCGACATGTGGGTTCAGGAATCCCCCACCACCTGGAGGTGTCTGAACTGCGGATTCATTTATGTAGGCAAGGAAGCCCCGGAAATGTGTCCGGCCTGTGCGCATCCCAAAGCATACTTTGAACGCCTTGCCGAAAACTGGTAAGAGAAAAAAATCCGGTGAGCAATCACCGGATTTTTTTTATGCTTCCTGCAACGTGTGTTCACAGCAGTCGAGCTTGGCTTCGATCTCCCGCGGCGCTTCGAGAAACGCAACGCCATAGAGAAACTTGTTTCCCAATTTCTTGACCCAGGTTATCTTTCCCGGTATTTCCACATCCCTGCCGCCTTCATCCAGACTGACGAAGACAAAGCGCATGGATGAATCCACGCAAAAGCTCGTGGCGCTTTCAAACTGGAGTCCGCCGAGCGACACATTCTGTGTCCTCAAGCCGGTACGCGGCGCGGTTTCCTTTTCATGATAAATAACGATATCCCATGAGCGGGGATACCGTCCGAACTTGCGCCGCTCTTCGGTCGCTTCCGCGATGCAGTCTTTCCCGCTGAATTTTGCCTGATACAGGGCGCGGTCGGCGGCTTCGAGCAGGCTGATCATGTCGTAGGCAGACGACGGATAGGTTGCTGTACCACCGGAGAAGGTGATGCCGTTATCCTTGAAAAACGGCACGGCATTAACCGTGTTCCGTATGCGTTCCGCGAGGGTGAAAGCCCCCTCTGCATCGGTTTCCGGAAGGATGAGCAAAAATTCTTCTCCGCCGTACCGGCACAAGATGTCTTCTTCGCGCAGGGTTCCGCGTATGAGCGATGCAATTTCCCGCAATACTTCGTCGCCGAAAAGATGTCCCCGGGAATCATTAACAGCCTTGAAGTCGTCGATATCGATGATGCAGATGGACAGGGCCTTCCCGTAGCGGTCGCACCGGTTGAACTCTTTCCGCAGGATGAGGTCTATGTACCGTCGGTTGAATATACCGGTAAGACCGTCAATCATGGCGAGTCGTTCCGTCTGGCGGAACACATGTACTTCCACGAGCATGGGTGAATTGAGCGCGTGATTTTCATTGGTGAAGTAGTCTACCAGTGAAAGGTAGACGCTCGCCCGCCGTCCGATTTTTTCGGAAAGGGCTTCCATGTTGTCAAGAATTTTTCCCCAGTGCTCAATTGCTTCCTGTTCGGTAAATTCGAGGTGGACAAAGGTTTCAAGAAGCGAGGCAAAGGATTTTGTATCGCCGAGTGATTCGGGAAATACGCCGTTACTCCCGTTGGCGGTCAGACGCAGGATCCGTTGTCTGAGCCGTTCCGAATCTTTTTCGATCATGTAGTACCTTCCAACAAAACTTTTGACACAGTATACTATCCGTGTCAAAGTCTTGTCGAGCTTTTTCAGGTATTTTTTTCCATAACAGTGATCAATTCTTCCACCTTACGGTCAATATCCTCCGAATTACCACTTTTGAGGGTATCGGCCACACAACTACGCAAATGCGCCCGGAGTACCTCCGAACGGGCTTTTTTCAGTATCGACGAGGCCGCCGAGATCTGACCCGTTATATCCAGGCAGTAGCGGTCCTCCTCGATCATTCGGAGTACTCCGTCAATCTGTCCGCGCGCGGTGCGCAATAACCGCGCGACGTTCTTGCTGTCTGCTTTCATCACATTTATCCCATTCGTTTGAAAAATTTTAGGCGCAACGCGTTAAGGACCACGGATATCGAACTCATGCTCATGGCCGCAGCCGCGAACATCGGGCTCAACTGCCAGCCGAACGCTCCATAGAAAACTCCGGCGGCCAGAGGTATCCCGAGTGTATTGTAGATAAGCGCCCAGAACAGATTTTGCTTGATATTCCGTATCACCGATCCGCTGAGCCGGAGCGCGGTAACGGCGTCGCGGAGATCACTGCGTACAAGAACAATGTCGGCAGATTCAAGAGCAATATCCGTTCCGGCTCCTATCGCAATTCCCACGTCCGCTTCCACGAGCGAGGGCGCGTCGTTTATACCGTCTCCGATCATGACGACCTTTTTCCCTTCTTCCCGCAGCTTCTTTACAACACCGATCTTGTCTTCGGGCATCATCTGGGAAAATACATGATCAATTCCCGCTTCACGGCGTATTCCTTCGGCGGTTGCGGGATTGTCTCCGGTGAGCATGATAACCTCAAGACCGGCATTCTTGAACGCGGTGACCGCCTCCCGGCTTCCCGGTTTTATGGTATCGGCAACGGCTACAATGCCCAGCACCTTCCCTTCGGTTCCAATGCTCAGGGGAATCTTGCCCTGGCCCGCAAGCTTCTGAACGAGGCCGATTACCGGGGTAATGTCTATCCCGTTATCGGTCATGAGTTTCGGGCTGCCGATATAATACGTTTTCCCGCCCAGTTTCGCGCTGATTCCCATACCGAATTGAACACGGAAATCGGTTGCCTCCCTGAGCGGTATCCCCGACTTCTCGGCTTCTTTCCGTACGGGTATGCTGAGCGGATGTTCAGAACGATTCTCGACAGACGCCGCGATCGCGAGAAGTTCGTTATCGTCGAGGTCGCTTACTGAAATGATATCGGTTAGCACGGGAGTCCCGGTTGTAAGAGTGCCGGTTTTATCCAGTACGATGACATCTGCGGAATGAGCTATTTCCAGAGCCTCCGCACTTTTTACGAGAATTCCGTTCTGGGCACCCATCCCGGTTCCTACCATGATGGCGGTTGGTGTCGCAAGGCCTAGTGCGCAGGGGCATGAAATTACCAGAACGCTTATCGCGGAGGAGAGCGCAAAGGAAAATCCGGCGCCGGTCACGATCCAGAAGGCCGCCGAAGCAAGCGCGATCAGAATCACAACGGGTACAAAGTATCCGCTTATCCGGTCAGCCAGGCGCGAGATGGGGGCCCTTGAAGACGAGGCTTCTTCAACCAGCGCGATTATCCGTGCCAGCGTTGTGTCGTTTCCCACTTTTTCAGCCCGGAAAGTAAATGACCCGGAAATGTTTATTCCCGCGCTCATGATGCGGGTTCCTTCCCGTACTTCCAGCGGCATGCTTTCACCGGTTATCGCGGAACAGTCAACGGTTGAATGTCCTTCAATAATTGTTCCATCCACCGGAATGCTTTGACCGGGGCGGATCACCACAATATCTCCGGGAACAATCATGGAAACGGGAACTTCCGTTTCCTTCCCGTCACGCATGACCCGCGCGGTATCCGGACGCAGACGTATGAGTTTCTCGACGGCACTGGAGGTAGACCGCTTGGCGCGCGCCTCAAGATATTTCCCCAACGTGATGAGAGAAAGAATCATGGCGGCGGACTCAAAATAGAGGTCCATCATGTACTGATTAACCAGTGCTGCATTATCGACCGCCATACCGTGGCTGATCATGTAAATCGCGAAAACACTATAAACCACCGCGGCGCCCGAACCGAGCGCTATGAGGGAGTCCATTGTCGGTGTCCGGCGGTACAGCATGGAAAAACCGCGGGAGAAAAAAGAACGGTTTGCCGAGACCACGGGCAAAACCAGCAGAAACTGGGTGAATGCAAAGATCAGGGGATTTATCCCGTCGTGGAACACGGCAGGAAGCGGCCACCCCAGCATGTGCCCCATTGCGAGATAGACCAGGGGCAGGCTGAATGCGAACGACACCATGAGCCGCCGCTTCATTTCTTGTTGCTCTTTTATTGCGGCGCTATCGTTCTCCCTGGCGGAATTTTTTTTTTGATCATCCAGCGCGGGGTCTCCAATTTTCTCCGCCTTATACCCTCCTGATTCCACCGCGGCAACGATATCGGACGGGATCAAGCGGGCGTTGTCATATTCTACAACCATTGAGTTGGAAAGAAGGTTTACCCGTACTTCCTTCACACCTTCCAGTTGAGCCACGTCCCGCTCCACATGGGCCGAGCAGGAACTGCAGTTCATTCCGGAAACAAGGTATTTTTCTTTAACAGTCATGTATTCCTCCTGGAAACACCACACCCCGGTAGGGTGTATTATAAATGTAGTTAATTACGAAACAGTTGTCAACGGAAGAAAAAAGAAAACCCCCGGAATTAACCGGGGGTCTCAATGGTATTTTTACCTTGCTGTTTTGTTCTCAGGACGCGCAATTATTCAGCTACGGCAATGTAATAGTCATAGCTGACGGAATACTTGCCCGAGGTGAAGTCCCAGAACCGGTCCTTCGTCTTGTCGGTTTCGGGAAGGTTCCATTGGACTTCAACACCGTTGTAGCCATAGAGGTTCTGGGTAGTCATGTTGATCATGAAGCATTTCCGTCCGTCTTTTTCAACCACGGTTCCATTCTCGTCTGCGGGTTTGCCCTGGGAGAAATAGGCACCGGCGGGATCACCGTCTTCAAAGTCCAGGAAGAATACCACATTTCCGTCTTCGTCTTTCAGTGTCACGTTGTCAACATAGATTACGAGGGGAACATTGGATTTCTTGGTGTTTGATTTTACGCGAAGCAGCGCGAGTTTCTTGTGCTTCCCGTTCATTCCGTCATAGGTGATCGTTTTCTTGCTGATTTCGGTTTCATACGTATTCCACTCATTCGGAGTATACTTGAGACCGAGTTCGTCGGTTCCCTTCAGATAAAAACACTGATAGGTCTTTGTGTAAAATCCTGCCTGAACCATCTGGGGAAGTTCTCCCGCAGGTTCGGCAAAAAGCGACGGAGCCATGCCAGCCATAAGCGCAAGCGCTGCGATCAATACAAGTCCTTTTTTCATCGTCTTTCTCCTTCTTTCTTATTCAACATATACCCACAGTACCGGCTCTTTCGGATCCGGGGTTACCCCTTTGCGCCGGAAAAGCTCGCTGACGGTTACGAATTCATAGCCCTGCTTTTTGAGTTCCGGGATAAGAATGTCCAGCGCTTCGGGTGTGGGATGCGGATACGGCTGTACATCGTGAAGAAGTACAATTGCGCCGTCCCGAACACCATCGAGTACGTTCTGCGCCCGGTCTTCGGCTTCGGTTCCGCAGCCCGCCCAGTCCATGCCGAGAACACCGCTGGTGAAGGGAAGCCCCACCGTCTCGTGAAGCACATCGCTCGAGGCAAGATTCGGCGGCCGGAAGAACTTCGGCTCCTGTCCACTGTACTTTTTGATCGCGGCAGACGTCATATCGATCGACTCGCGGATTTCTTCCGGGGTCATCTCGTTCATACTGCCCCAGCCCCACGAGTGATTGTTGATTTCGCATCCCATTGATACCATGCGTTCAAGCGTTGGCTGAGTCGATTCGTTAATCAGCTGACCAATCACGAAAAACGACGCAACAACATCATATTTTTCAAGCTTGTCCAGAACAAGTGCCGTCATTTCCTCATTGGGGCCATCGTCAAATGTAAGCGCGACAAGCTTTGCATTGCTGTCGGAAGCCCCCTGATCCTTGCCGGTTGTTGTACAGGACATAAAAACCACCATGGTCACCAGTATAGTGAATACCAGTATCTTTTTCATTTATTCCTCCTCGATCCCAGTGTACAGCCGCTTTTTTTTTCCCGGAATCGGGGAATATCCGTAACCGTAACTAGGTAATTTTACCTAGCCCGACACCGGACTTTGAATTACGGAACAGCAATGCTATACTGCACAAACCATGGCGTACCGTATCGCGCTTGTACTCAAATATCTCGACGAAGAATATCAGGCATCCATTTTCAGGGGCGCCGCGGCTGAAGCCGAGCGGCTCGGTATGGAACTCATCTGTATTCAGGGAGACCAGTTCGATCAGTCCATCTCGGGATCGTCGTTTTTTTTCTCGTCTTCCTCCGCGCTCCGCCTCGACGGTGTTCTTTTTTTGTCCTCCATACTGCTCGATAACAACACCGGCAACATTTCAAGCCGTCTCAAAAATATTTTCCCGACAATACCGCTGGTTTCAATCGGAACGGCCTTGAAGGGGATTCCCTCCATTGTATGCGAAACCACCAGACCCATCGCCGATCTGGTTCATCATCTTGTCTCCGATCACGGATACCGCCGCTTCCTGTATCTCGGCGGACCGAGGGGAAATCATGACAACCGGGTCCGTGAAGAAGCCTTTACAAAGACAATTCTGGGAAAAAAATGGTCAGCAAATACGTGCACCCTTGCCATACGAAACGGAGAACTGTTCAGTGAAACAGCCGGCCTGCAGCTCATCAAACAGTACTGCAACGACCACAGTGAGCGGGACATCGATGTTATTCTCGCAGGCAGCGACGACATGGCAGCCGGTATCCGGAAATATCTCCGCACCGGCGCGCCGGAAAGCTGGAGAGACTGCCCCCTGACCGGGTTCGACGACATTCCGCTTGCCGCGACTCAACCGCTCGCCCTCACAACCATTCATCAGCCGACCGAACGAATGGGTGCCGCCGCGGCCCGGGCGCTCCACGATGTGCTGCACGGGTCTAAAACAGCTCCGGTGCTGGAGATTCCCGGACGTACCGTACTCCGCAATTCTTGTGGATGCCAGGGATACACGGTCTCTGTCCCTCCTGAGGAATCAGAACGCGCACTCCGCCGTGAGCAGTTTCTCCGCGATGTGAGTTACTTCGGTCAGGAGATCATGGGCGCATCGTCGGCAGAAGCCCTTGAGCGCCCGCTCCGCGAGTTTCTCACCAATGTCGCATCCCGGGACTTCGCGTTGGTCTTGTATGATTCACCCGTTTCCAGCATCCCGGACAAGGGCCGAATACAGCTTCACGTCTCCCCCCTTGCGGGTACGCAACCGTTCAGGGACATGACCTTGCGTTCCATGGACGAACTGTTTGATTCATTGCTCAAAAATCCGGTCAACGCCGGAACCCCTCGCTGTCTTTTCCATCTGCGCGCCGGAGACTATCGGCTGGGATTTGTCCTGTATTCGGTAGATCAATCCGCTCATACCTATATGAGTGTTTCCGGAATGTTCCTCTCACACGCGGTCAACCGTCTTTTCGAACTCGAACACGAGCAGGACCGCGCTCGCGAGCTTGAACGGGAAGTTGAGAAACGTACCCGCGAACTCAAGGAAGAAGCCCGGAAGCGCCGCGAGGTTGAGGAAGCGGTTCTCAAGATCAGCGATCTGGAACGACTCCGCTTCAGTCTCGATCTCCACGATGACATCTGTCAGCGTCTCGCTGCAATGACCATGATCTGCAAATGCGCCGCCGACTCAGACCCGGCAATGAAAACTCTGTTCGATATGGCGAACGAAACGCTCCGGAAAACCCGGCAGTATGCTCATGAGTCCTTCCCGGTTGAAATAGATTCACTCGATCTCTCGGATGCCCTCAGCCGCCTTTGCAGCGATATGGACACGGCGGAAAAACCGGTCATTTCCTTTACCCGGTCCGGCAGGACCCGGCCCCTCACCCGTGAGCAGAAAATAAATGTTTTCCGTATCGCGCAGGAAGCCCTGCAGAATGTTGTAAAGCATGCAGAAGCCGGCAAGGTAACAGTTCAGCTGGACTACGGAACGTCGTCGGTAACACTTGCCATAACGGATGATGGGCACGGATACGAACAGAACGGAAAAGAACCGGCATTGCGGAAAAACCGCCGCCGTCCCCGGGGGCTCGGTATACGGTCCATGGAGTACCGGGCGCACCAGATGGACGGCTCGTTTACCATCACCGGAAAAAAGGGCAAGGGAACCCGGATTGAGGTTGTCATTCCGGTAACGGGAGGAGAACAGTGAAACAGTACCGTATTGTCGTAATTGACGATCACGCCATCTTTATTCAGGGTTTGTCGCTGTTGATCGGCGGACAGCGGGATTTTCATGTTACCGGATCGGCCACGAACGCCGCGGCCGGAGAAACGCTCATTGCCGAACAAAAGCCGGACATGGCGATAATCGATCTCAATCTTGGAGACGAGGACGGTCTTGATCTCATCAAGTCGGTCGCGGAGCATTTCCCGGAAACACGGATTCTCGTTCTTTCCATGCTGCAGGAGCGCTATTACGCAGAACGGTCTCTGGCTGCGGGGGCCCGGGGGTATGTCATGAAAGACGCCGCGGCGGATACGCTCATCGCGGCCATGCGTACGGTACTCGCCGGCAAAATCTGGCTCAGCGACAACGAACAGAAACGGTACATCGATTCGCTCTTCCAGCCCCGCGCGCAAAAGTCTCCGCGCAAGAATCCGCTTGAAACGCTTTCAAACCGTCAGCTTCAGATATTCCGCATGCTCGGACGGGGACACAGCACGCCCGAAATGGCGCAAACACTTTCCATAAGCACCAAAACGGTTGACGCACACAAGGAGCAACTCAAGAAAAAACTCGATTGCGCTTCGGCACAGGAACTGCTCCGTCTTGCCATCTCCTGGAACAAGGATGCCCCGCCGGAATAAAAAAAATCCGGCAGAAATCTGCCGGATTGTACGTTCTGATCCATAGACGATTCGAACGTCCGACCTGTTGCTTAGGAGGCAACCGCTCTATCCACCTGAGCTAATGGATCATTTAGCGCAGGGAAACTATACCGTATTTTCCCCGCGCTGTTCAATGCCGCTTATTCCTTCTCGAGGAAGGTGTATGCGTTGCCGGTATTGCCGGCACGGCCGGTTCGGCCGATGCGGTGCACGTAGTCCTCGTAGGTATTCGGCTGTGAATAATTGATTACATGGGAAATGTCGGCCACGTCAATTCCGCGCGCGGCAACGTCGGTAGCCACAAGAATGTCAATTTCATTTTCCTTGAGCCGCTTGATCGCCCGTGTCCGCTGGGCCTGGCTTTTGTTCCCGTGGATCCGGTCGGCTTTGAAGCCGCGGCTCACGAGCGCCTTGCACAACCGTTCAACGGAATGTTTGGTATCGTCGAAAATGATGGTCTTTCCCCGGTTCTTCGCAATAAGCAGGTCATGGAGTTTGTCGATTTTTTCCTCGCGGGCCCGGTAATACACAACATCCTGATTAACGCTGTCTACCGTAACGTTCTCGCGGACGGAAACGGTTACCGCGTCATGAGAAAAGGACCGAACATGCTTTTCGATTTCCCCTTCCATGGTCGCGCTGAAAAACAGGGTCTGCCGGTTTGTGGGCATCGCCGAAAAAATGCTGGTTATGTCGCGGATAAAGCCCATGTCGAGCATGCGGTCAAACTCGTCGAGCACCGCGGTGGTTATGCCGGCAAGGGACAGGGTACGCTGCTGGAGGTGATCCTTGATGCGCCCCGGAGTACCAATAACCAGGCGGGGGTTGCGGCGGAGATCGCGGATCTGCATGTTCATGG
>Ga0116157_10003625_pt1 | contig 14696 bp, 13 predicted proteins | sample AD_UKC048_MetaG_FD_89882 | JGI IMG/M metagenome (GOLD analysis project Ga0116157, IMG submission 89882) | Active sludge microbial communities of municipal wastewater-treating anaerobic digesters from USA - AD_UKC048_MetaG | ecosystem: Engineered > Bioreactor > Anaerobic > Digestate | place: USA...
CCGTACGTCAGCATAAAATCATCCGAGTCTATGAATTTTTCCACTGCCAGTAAGCGGCCTCCGGTCATGGTTTCCTGTCCCGTATCGGCCAGCGTTACTGTAAAATCATCAAACTTTTCCCTTTTATGCACGCGGGTTGAACATTTTTTGCCGAACGTCATGGTTAGATCATTGTTGAATGCTTCATAATTAAGGAAATATTCCTTGATCATTTCGCCTTTATATCCGAGGCAGATAATAAAGTCATTAAATCCGAAATGCATGTAAGACTTCATGATGTGCCAGAGAATGGGATGTCTGCCGACCAAAACCATCGGTTTCGGCCGATATTCCGTTTCCTCCCGCATTCTCATACCCATGCCGCCTGCCAATATAACCACTTTAGGCTTTTTTGTTTCAACCATTAGAATCTCCTTTTAAAGATAATTTTCCATTACACACTTTATGCTCACGGACCTCTTTAAATATTCACTCCCTCACAATATACATTTTCTAAATAGTTTAAAAAACTTTGCCTAAAAATTGAAGAGTTATTTGTGAGTGAACTATAAGAATTTAGAATTTGTATGTCAAGGCAATCTTACTTCAAAAAATAGCCGTTACTAAGAAAAGAATTGCAGTTTTACAAAAAGGGTATTATAGATTTCAATAAAGTTTATACTCAGATTGTTTGAATAAGTTGGGAGATATGGTAGTAAATTTTGTATATGTTCCCCGATGTTTTTTTATAAAAATTTGAGTTACTGGTAAATTCTTATATAAGACTAAAACATGAAAATAAAAATCGGCAAAAAATATATTGGAGATGGTTGTCCAACTTTTATCATCGCAGAAGGCTGCGACAACCATATGGGAAGCTTGGAAGTAGCTAAAGAAATGGCAAAACAGGCCTTAGTTGCCGGATGCGATGCAATAAAGTTTCAACATCATTTGCCGGATGAGGAAATGCTGCCTGATGTTCCCATGTCCGATAATTTTGATATTCCCTTATATGATTTTCTGATTAAAAATGCTTTGAAACTCAAACAACATGAGGAGTTGAAAAATTATTGCGACCAGCTGGGCATCATTTACTTATGTACTCCTTTCAGCTGGAAGGCTGCTCAAGAATTAAACGAATTGGGTATTGAAGCATTTAAAATAGGTTCTGGAGAAATGACTGACATCCCGACACTGGAAAGAATATCAAAATTTGGGAAACCGATGATTGTTTCTACAGGTATGTGTACATTTGAAGAAATCGATAGAACATATAATACGCTTATTAAAATGAACGCCCGTCTGGCGTTGACTAATTGCATCTCAGAATATCCTCCGGTATATGAAGACGTTAATCTAGGCGTTATAACAAAAATGATTGAAAGATATCCCAAGGCGGTTATCGGTCATTCAGATCATACGCCTGACTTATATACTTCTTTTGCCGCTGTAGTCATGGGAGCGAAAATAATAGAAAAGCATGTCATCATTAGTAAGCAAACACCGGGGCCTGATCAATCTGTTTCTATCGATTTTTTTGATCTGCACAACTTAATAGATGGAATCAGAAAAATCGAAAAGGCACTGGGAAGTGAAAAGAATATTCACACCAAAGAGGCAAAAATCAGAGAATGGGCATTCAGAAGCATCGTGAGCTTAAGGGATATAAAAAAGGGGGAAATCATTGATGGCGATATGATTTGGTCCAAGAGACCCGGGACAGGAATCCCTTCATATCGGAGAAACGAACTTATCGGAAAAAAAGCAAAAAATAATATTAGCAACAACTCGCTTATAAAATGGGAAGACTTAGAGTAAATAAAAAAAAGAAGGTTCTGTTTATTACCGGCTCAAGAGGTGAATGGGGTTATATTAGGCCCATTTTACAGCTTATTGAGAAAAAAGATGATGTTGAATACATTTTAGTCGTGACAAACATGCATCTTCTCAGTTCATACGGTCATTCGTTTAAAGAGATAGAAAGAGACGGCTTTAAAATTCATTACAAAATCAACATGTCTCTGGACGGGTACAACCATTATACTCAAGCCAAATCTTTAGGCGTATTTGTCATGTCACTGCCTGATATTATTGAAAGTGAAAAACCTGATTGGATATTAATAGCTGGTGATAGAGGAGAGCAAATGATTGGTGCGCTGGTAGGCGCTTACACATATACGCCTGTGGCCCACATTCAAGCGGGAGAATTGTCAGGAAATATTGATGGTATGACGCGTCATGCGATCGGTAAATACGCGCATATACATTTAGCGGCAAACGAAGATGCAGCGCAACGACTCATTAAACTGGGTGAAGAACCTTTCAGAGTTTTTAATGTGGGGGCTCCGCAACTTGATGAATTAATAAACAGTCAATACACGGAAATTAAGGAACTTGAAAAGAAATATTTAGTCGATCTTAGTTCCAATGGTTATATCCTTGTGGTCATGCACCCGATAACCGAAGAATACAAAAAGATTGATTATCAGATTAAAGTCGTTTTTGATGCATTAAACGGATTTAATATACCTAAAATATTGATCATGCCCAACAATGATGCTGGCAGTTTGAATGTCAGAGAAGGTATTAATAAGTACAGAAGTGGTGAATATCATGTTTTTACCAATCTAAAAAGAGAAGATTATTTGGGTTTTTTGAAAAACACAAAATGCATTGTCGGGAATTCAAGCTCGGGGCTATTAGAAGCTCCCTCTTTCAAAACACCAGCTGTAAACATTGGACGGCGCCAGAATAAGCGGGTTAGGGGTGCAAATGTTATTGATGTTGACTATGATTACAACCAGATAGTCAATGGAATGAAAAAAGCTATGTCAAAGAAATTCCGTGATTTTCTGAATAAAGAATGTGTTAATCCCTATGGGGATGGAAAATCTTCAAAAAGAATTATTGATATTCTGCTATCAACCAAAATAGACGATAAGCTGTTAATTAAAAATCTTACATATTAAAAGGTATTGATATGAATAAAAATCTGACGCAATATTGCATGTATGAGTCGGATACAATCATGAATGCCATTGAGCGTATTGAAAAAAATAATATGAGAACCATCTTTGTCTTAAACAGTTCCGACAAAGTTGTGGGTGTTGTCAGTCAGGGAGACATCCTGCGCGCCATCATTAACGGATCAAACCTATATGTGCAAGCAAACAAAATAATGACGACTTCTTTTGCGTATTTGACAAGTAAGGATTTAAACAAAGCGATGAAACTGTTTAAAACAAAATACTTCTCATTAATTCCGATATTATCGAATGACTTTAAGCTTAAAGATGTCATTCTCTTTACCGACTTGATAAATATTCTTGAACCTCAAGAAAAAGTTGTAAAAAACCAGACGAAAATTAAATAATCCCGCAGCCAAAATGAAAATAAAAGTAGCTGATTATATCGCAAATTTATTGTCCACACGCGGCATAACGCATGTTTTCACCGTCGTTGGTGGTGGTGCAATGCATCTCAACAACGCATTCGGACAACACAAAAAACTGCACTGTATTTATAACCATCACGAACAAGCCAGCGCCATCGCCGCTGAAAGCTTTGCCAAAATTACAAACAAACCTGCAGTGGCTTGTGTAACAACGGGCCCCGGCGGCACGAATGCAATTACCGGTGTTCTATGTGCTTACCAGGATAACATACCTCTACTTGTGATTTCAGGACAGGTACGTTATTCCACAACCGTCAAAAGTACCGGCCTGAAATTACGGCAATTCGGGGAACAGGAATATCACATCGTGGACTCAATCAAACCGATGACCAAGTATGCTGTCATGGTTAAAAATCCATTGGATATAAAATATCACCTCGAACGTGCAATTTTTGAAGCAACCACAGGCAGAAAGGGGCCTTGCTGGATCGATGTTCCTCTTGATGTTCAGGCATCGATAATTGAAGAGTCAGATCTGAGAAGTTTCACGCCCGAAAAAAAAGCACGATACAATGTAAAGACAACCAAATATATTCTGCAGAGCATTAAACAAGCAAAGAGTCCTGTTCTCATCGCCGGTTCAGCGATTCGGCAAGCCGGTTGTTTTGATGATTTTTACTCTTTAACGGAAAAACTTAACATCCCCGTTCTTTGCCCTACCGCCATATCGGATTATTTTCATCACGGTCATCCTCTATATTTCGGGAACTTCGGCGTTTTCGGTGGACGTGCAGGCAATTTCATTATTCAAAATGCTGATCTGATAATTTCTCTGGGAGCAAGAATGTCTTTTAAACAAACCGGATTCAATTACAAACTTTTTGCCCCTAATGCTGAAAAAATCATTGTGGATATTGACGGTGCAGAACTCAAGAAAAACACGGTAAAAATAAATTATCCTGTTCAGGCGGATATATGTGATGTCATAAAATCCTTAAATGAAATCATTACCAAAAAATTACCTCCAAAATCCAGATGGCTGAAATATTGCAACATGCTCAAGAATGATTTCAGACGCCTGCAAAAACAACAAATGATCAGCAAAGCCGTTAATCCCTACTATTTTGCGTATCGTTTACAGAAAAAACTTTCAAAAGACGCAATAATTATTCTGGGCAACAGCTGCGCATGCACCTCCTTATCCCAATATGGGATATCAAAAAAAGGACAGCGTCTATATACCAACGTTAACTGTGGAACCATGGGATATGATATACCTGCTGCGTTAGGTGCAGCGATAGCCAGCAAAAAACCGGTGATATGTGCAACGGGCGACGGCAGTTTTCAGATGAACATACAGGAACTACAGACCATCGTTCACAACAAATTACCTGTAAAATTTATCATCTTTAACAACAATAGTTATCAGGCCATCGCTCAAACCCATCAGAATTTTTTCAATGGTGTCCTTACCGGATGCACACCGGATACCGGTGTAAGCTTTCCATCATTCAAAAAAATAGCTTTTGCTTACGGAATGCCTTACAAAAAAATCAAATCTCACGATAATGTTGATTCAGGTATCGACTGGCTTTTATCAACAGAAGGCTTTTGTTTATGTGAAATCCTTCAAGACACAGAGCAACCCATTGAACCAAGAATTATCAGTAAAAAATTGTCCGACGGAACAATGGTTTCACCGCCTATTGATGATTTAGCGCCTTTTTTATCGAAAGACGACTATAGAAAATATTCCAAATTTACGTAATGAAAACTGTCATTCTAACAGGAGCAACCGGTTTTTTAGGCCACTGGCTTTTAAAAGAGCTTTTGGAGAAAGATATTTTTATCTATGCTGTTTGTAGACGAAATTCCAGTCGTCTTTATAAATTAGCGGGATTATCAAATGTAAAAGTCATCGAGTTAGACATGGATGAAATTATTTCTTTGCCGGAATATATTGAGCATGCGGACGCATTATATCATCTGGCTTGGGGAGGTGATCGCGATGATTTTTCGATACAAATGAAAAATGTCCAATTTTCCATAGACGTCATGTATTCGGCACATAAAATCGGTGTCAAACATTTTATCTCGACCGGAACACAGGCGGAATATGGAATATGCAAAGATAAAATCAATGAGAGCCATATGACCAACCCGTATAATGCATATGGCGCTTGCAAGCTATCCACCTATTTCATTCTGAAAACGCTGTCTGAGCAACTCAAATTACCGTTTACATGGGTTAGATTATTCAGCGTATACGGAGATTCCGAGGAACAAAACACTTTATTAATCTCCTATCTCGTAAAGTGTTTTCAAGAAAACAAAATCCCTGAATTATCGGTCTGCGAAAACTTATGGGATTTTCTCTATGCAAAAGACGCCGCTGACGCTCTTGTTATGTTTGGAGAAAAAAAATGCACCGGTCTTTATAATCTGGCATACGGTGAAAGCAGAAAGTTGAAAAGTTTTGTGATAGAAGTAAGAGATTTACTAAATCTAAACTGTAAAATTAATTTTAATCCTGCCAAAGTCAGTTTGGGAGTGGAACTTGATGTGGATATAACCAAGATTAAAAATGACCTGGGATGGAGTCCAAAAACAACTTTTACAGAAGGGATTTTAAAATTCAGAAAGTGAATATCCAACAATGGTAAAGATTATTTATCGGACTTGTCCATTATGCAACAGCTCGCACATCAAGAACATCAGACGTATTTCATTTAACATGGAACATATACTACCTGATCATTATTTTCTTGCCTGCTGTAAAGATTGTGGATTTGTTTATGCCAATACACCTGCCTCGGCCAAAGATTATGAAAAATATTATCAAGAGCACAATAAATACAGCAGTACAATTAACATAGACAGCGAAGCTGATTCCATCTATGAAGCAGCGTCTCCACTTCTATCCAAATACCTTAAAAAAGGTCATGCGGTGCTGGACATGGGATGCGGCACAGGCGGATTATTGCTAAATATGCGGAAAAACGGGTATTCGAATCTTACCGGATGCGATCCGTCCGCGGAAAGCATAAGAATATTGAGAAGGAAAAAAATAAAATGCATCAAAGGAAGTATCTACGATGTTCCCCCAAAAAACAGGGAGAATTTCAACGCGATTTTATTGTCAGGCGTTCTTGAACACCTATATGATTTGAAAAGAGCAATCAAAAATATGTCATTATATTTGAGACCTGAAGGTAAAATTATTTCCATAGTGCCCGATGTTTTAAATTACTATCGTTTTCCCGCACCTCTGCCCTATTACATCAATATTGAACATATTAATCATTTCAGTCCCGGCGCGCTATTAAAGCTTTTTGATCAAGGTAATTTTGCAATACTGGAAAGTATAAGCACAACGATAAAATTCGGATCGATAAAAGCGGCGGTAATCATAGCCGTTGTTGAAAAGCGGAAAAGAAATGATGTTTCATTCAGCAGAATTAGACTTTACCTTGATAATTTGGCGTTACAGGAAAGAACGAATGTCAAAACGATCGATAAAATTGTCCGTAGCGGGGAAAAAGTTGCTGTTTGGGGTACTGGAAATTTTGCCCGAGCCGTCATGGAAAATACAAATCTGAAAAAAGCTGACATTTCGTTTTTTGTTGACAATAATACTGAAAAGGCGGGAAAGTATTTTTGCGGCTATCGAATAAACACGCCGGATCATTTAATGAATTTTGACGGAATAATTTTAGTGTTGTCTATTCTTTATTTTAAAGATATTGAAAAACAAATCATCAACATGGGGTTAAAAAATTACCAGATACTGAAGTAATCATCTATGGAGAAAAGCATTAGACCATGCCCAATCTGTAACGGGCGGAAAATAAAATTAATCAAACACATCAGATTGGTAGTGCCGGACGATTTCATTCTGCCATCGAAATATGAAATTGTCGCCTGCAGTCATTGCGGTTTTGTTTTCAACGACGTACCGAACAGCAGAAGTTTTGATGAGTATTATGCAAATTACAAAGAAAACACCAATTTCACTATACCATCAGAAGCCGCGTATTCCCTGACAAAAGAAAAAAGAGAAAGCAGACACGTAATATCTGCAAACTTCATAGAAAATACAACTGAGATTGATAAAACAGCGTCGATCTTGGATATCGGTTGTTCTTTTGGAGCAACTTTAAGTACCCTGCAGAAGAAAGGCTTCACTAATTTGAATGCTCTGGATTTAGATAGTACTTCTATTCATTATTTAAGACAAATCGGCATAAACAGCAAAGTCGGCAGTATTTTTTCTGAAAACATACCGGAGTTTGAAAATAAATTCGATTTGATCATACTCGCTCACATTCTCGAACATTTATATGAACCCCAAAAAGCAATCACTAATATAAAGAAGTGGCTCAAGCCTAACGGTAAAATATTTATTGAATGTCCTGACTTATACCAATATCCAGACACAAGCGCTTTCCCTGGTTTTTTTGCGGAATGGGAACATATCAATCATTTCAGCATTATCTCTTTAATGAATTTGTTCTGTGATTTTAGGTTAAGAAGGTATGACACGGGAACAATTTACGCTCTCATTGAAGATTTTCCTTGTTTATACATGATTTTTGAAAAAGATGAAAAAGACAGGCATATATGTAAGACAGAAAATGATGCAATAGCCATGCTGGAAAGTCTATTAATTCCCAACGAAAAAGGAAAAAAGCTCTTATCAAATCTTGAAAATATAAAGGATAAAGAAATTTGTCTCTGGGGAGCAGGTCAATATTGTTATATGTTACTTTCGCATACAATTTTGTCAGAAAAAAAGATTAGGTTTATTGTGGATAAAGACACGAAAAAACACGGGAAAAGAATTCTTGGAATAAAAATTACAAGCCCCGAAATTCTTAGAGATTTCAAGGGAACGATAGTTATCTGCTCTTCAACAGCGCAGGAATTTATTCAAAATGATATTAGAATGATGGGACTAACCAATGAAGTGCTTATACCATTTAATTAAATATTTTTGTTAAAGGATGAATTGATAATGAAACGCGAATTAAAAAACAGGACAAAACTGGAAGAAGCGATACCTATCCAGACACCTTTCGTTATCCACGTGGATACGAATAACGTTTGTAATTTCCGGTGCAAGTTTTGCACCTCCGGAGATCATGAACTACTGGCAAGGTATAATCGGCCCAAAGGTTTTATGACATTTGATCTTTTCAAAAAAATTATTGATGATGCAACTCAATTCGATGGGAAAGTTAAGGATTTGCTTTTCCATAAAAATGGAGAGCCCCTGCTTCATCCTGACATAGTAAAAATGATACGCTATGCCAAACAAAAAAATGTGGCCAATCGTACTATATTAGTTACCAACGCATCCAATTTCACGCCGCACCTTGCCAGAGAAGTTGCCGACAGCGGGATAGACTATATTCAGATTTCCATGCAGGCTGTTTCAGATGAAGGATACAAACAGGTATCACAGGTAAATATTTCCTATGACAAACTGGTTTTCGCCGTTGGCTATCTTTTCGCTCATAAAAAACATACAACCCATCTGAATGTTAAATTGATGGACACAGGGCTTTCAGAAGAAGAAAGGCAGAAATTTACAAACGACTTTCAAAATATTTGTAATACATGTGGCATAGAGCACCCAATTAGTTACACGCAACCAGATATTAAAGATACATCCTTGGGGCTAAAAAAAGAAACAACGCATGATGATTATATGGCAAGTTACAAGGAAATATGCACATTGCCTTTTTATACGATGAATATTAATTTCAACGGTAAAGTTTCCGCTTGCAGTTTTGATTGGCGACATAAGCAAATCATGGGGGAAGTCGACAAAACGCCGCTAAAGGAAATATGGTTGGGAAAACGCTATAACGATTTCAGGAAACTACAACTTCAAAAAAGGCGTAATGAAAATGAATTCTGTAATGGCTGCGAAGCGGTATATAATTTATTGGATAATATCGATGCATATGGAGAAGAATTGTTAAAAAGATTCAAATAGCTTCCGATTCCCAATCTACTTGGATAAATTATGAAAAAACTCATATCAATCATTACCCCTTGTTTCAATGAAGAAGAAAATGTTGAAGCAATATATTCTCAGATAAAATCTATAATGAATGATTTGCCTCAATACGAATATGAGCACATTTTTATAGACAATTGTTCAAAAGATAAAACTGCTGAAAAACTTAAAAATATTGCAGAAAAGGACAAAAACGTAAAAATAATTTTTAATGCCCGTAATTTTGGAGCCGTTCGTTCAGGTTATTATGGCTTGATTCAATGTCATGGCGATGCCGTTATTGCCATTGCATCTGATTTACAGGATCCGCCTCGTTTGATCAAAGATTTTATCGCCAAATGGGCAGAAGGCCACAAGATAGTGATTGGCATAAAAGAACAAAGCAAAGAAAATCCTGTAATGTTTTGCATTCGGCAAATATTCTACAAAATCATTTCCCGAATATCCGAATCCGAACAGATCAATAATTTTACAGGCTATGCGCTTTACGACAAATCTTTTATTGATGTGATTCGGAAAATTGATGATCCATACCCGTATTTTAGAGGAATGGTTGCCGATTTGGGATTTCAGCGTTATGATATTCCATACACGCAGCAAAAAAGGAAATATGGCAAATCGAGTTACAATTTTTATTATCTTTATGATATTGCCATGCAGGGCTTTGTCAATCATTCCAAGGTCCCTTTACGTCTAGCAAGTTTTGTTGGATTTTCTGTTTCCCTGATGAGTTTCTTATTTGCAATTGGCTATCTAATCTATAAACTTCTCTATTGGCAGAGTTTTCAGCTCGGTATAGCACCACTGGTCATAGGTATATTTTTCTTCGGCGGCGTGCAGTTGTTTTTTCTTGGTGTTATCGGTGAATACATCGGGGCCATCTTCACACAGGTCAAGAAACGTCCGCTGGTTATTGAAAAGGAACGGATTAATTTTGATTAGGTATAACGGTGCCTGCCTTTGAAAATATCATGGGAACAACTGTGGTCGGAACATCAGGTAAAAATACGATTCCTGATTATCGGCGTCTGGAACACCATTTTCGGATATCTGGTCTATATCAGCCTTGATCACCTGTTTGCTATGATTTTTCAAAAACGCTATGTAGCATATATGACAGCGGCTGTTTTATCCAACATCATCGCCACAATCAGCGCGTTCCTTTTTCACAAGCATATCACCTTTAAGTCAACGGTCAAAGGCAAGGGCGTCATTATTGAATTTTTCAAATTCTATTCCACTTATACGGCAACCAATATTCTCGGTCTTGCGTTGCTTCCTTTTTTCGTCGAGGTTTTCAAGATAGACCCCAAAATCGCCGGTGCGCTTTTAATTCCCATTGTGGCTATTGTCAGTTATTTCGGACATTCGAGATTTTCATTTAAACAACACTGAGCAGAAGCATACGATATTTTTTATACGCTTCTCCAATCCAATTATCAGGTTTCGAGATTACGCAAACGGCATATGATGATTTATCGCCCATCTGTTCTTATGCTTTTGGGGCTTTTGGCGGGCTGACCAATCCTTCGCCGGAAAGCACAACCGTGCCTTCCTGATTGGCGCAGGTGGTCTTCAGGCGCACACGGTTTTTCTCCGCATTTAATTCCACAACTTCCACCCGTCCGGTTACCGTATCGCCGATACGTACAGGGGCAAGAAAACTTAAATTTTGATTCAAATAAATTGTGCCGGGACCGGGTAATTGATTGGCAATGATCGCTGAAATAAATCCGGCGGTAAGCATGCCGTGTGCGATGCGTGTTTTGAAAAAAGTGTTTTTAGCGTATTCTTCATTGACATGTGCCGGATTGAAATCGCCGGTAATACCGGCGTACAAATAGATATCTGTTTCCGTCACTGTTTTGGCAAACTCTGCTACGTCTCCGACTTTCAGTTTATCAATGCTTTTCCCGGCAATCATTGAATTTGACCTCCTTAGGCAAAGTATGGTTGGCAACTATGAATGTAATTTTTTTCGGACTGTTCGGGCATTGTGACCTTTAGTTTAAAACAGTCCCGACAACTTCCTCCTCCGTTCCGATGCAACATCGGGACACCTTAGCCAGTGGCGGACATGAGGCTCTGTGATCCTAGAACCAGCACTTATGGCTCCAGATATTGTCCTTCAAATCCTTGATATCTTCCTGCAGCATCATGTACATGCCGGCATTGCTGATGGCCAATCCTCCCTGATAGGCCAGCGCCGTGACCAGCATGATCTCATCTTCGGTGAATTCCCTTGCCCAGCTACTGTAAATATTGAGCACGCCGATGATTTTGTCCTGAGATTTAATGGGAACGTACAGCAGGGAAACGATACCCTCCTCTTTTTTTTCTTTTCTGTACTGGATTCCCGGATCCGATGAAACATCCTTGATGTAAATGGTTTCTCCTTCAAGCGCCCGCGCAATATTTTTATCGGCCAGAATGGGCCCTTTATGCAGATATCGTTCACTCAGGCCAAAACTTGCCACCAGTTTGACTGTAAGCTTTTCTTCATCCAAAAGTCTGACGGAGGCCGCCTTAATGCGCAGAGCGTTTACGAGGCCTTCGGTCATGGCCTGCAGAATTTTTTTTACGTCCAGGCTGCATGACATACTCGCGGACAAATCAAGAAAAATTTGCGATTGGTTGCGCAATCTTTTAATCAGATTGGCATTCTGAATAGCGAAACCGCCCTGTTCGGCAAGAATGGCGAGAAAATCTATTTCATCTTTGGAGAATTTACGGATATCTTCGGTGTAGAGACTAAGGATCCCCAGCATTTGCCCCTTATCCTTAACCGGCACGGAAAGAATCGAACCGATCCCCTCGGCTTTCTTCGCCTGGTGATTTTTTAAACGCTTGTCCGTCGTGGCGTCACGAAAATACATATAGCCGTCTTTGAGCAATTGCGGACTGATTTTGACGGCATGCGCCGTGCCGGCATGAACGTATTTACTGGAAAGCCCGACCTGTGCGGCCGGTTTGTTATGAATGAAATTTTCCGAATCTTCATCTCTGAGAAAAATAACGGCGGCCTTGGCTTTCAACGTATTCATGGCGGTGGAGACAATTAAATGCAGCGTTTTATCCTTATCTTCCGTTCTCCCCATTTCTATGCTCAGTTTGCTCAACGCCCGAAAATAACCTTCTTTGGTTGACATACCTTTTCTCCCTTTCTGTTCGTCCTCACTATTTTGCAGATACGTTTAAATTCTTTTTCGTAATTTTTTAATTTTTGCCGCACCGACCGACGATTTTTTTCCCGAAACCGCATTTCCGGGCGCTTTTCTGCCGCCAGACGGCGATTGTTCTTTTGCAGCGGTATTTCCGTTTCGCGCAATCCGGCTGTGTCGAGCGGCGCTGTCCCCGGCGGACGTCAATGGCACAACAACCGCATCTTCCGCATCTCTTTCCTTCAACCAGCGAACGATTTTCGGAGCAAACATTCTTTGGAATCTGGAACTGACATAAATGCCGATATGCCCCGTCTCCAGACAAATATCTTCCACGTCCCGGCTGCCCACGGATTTGGTCAGTTGATTGCAGGCTTCCGGCGGAACCAGATGATCGTATTGACCGTAAAAATTTAAAAGCGGCATGGTCAGATTTTTTAAATCGACCCGCTTGCCTCCCAGATACATTTTGCTTTGAATGAGAAGATTATTCTTGTAACAGTCTTCAACAAACTGACGGAATGTTTCTCCGGGAACATCGGGGCTGTCGAAAATCCAGCGCTCCATCCGCACGAAATTTTCCACAAAATCCTTATTATCCATGTTTTCGATAAAGCCGACATACTTGTCAATCATCAGACGCGCGGGATTGAGCAGAAGAAATCCAAAATTCATCAGATCACCCGGAATATTGCCGTAGGTTTTGATGATTCCATCCACATCAATATCTTTCATCCAGACATGCAGAAGTCCCTTGTCGGTATCGAAGCTGGAAGGCGTGACCGTCGTGACCAGATTTTTAATCTTATCCGGATGGAGGGCCGAATACATGACGCAAAAACTCCCTCCCATGCATATACCCATGAGATTAATCTGGTCAACGTTGTGTTTCTCGCGGATGAAATCGACGATGTTGTTCATGTAACCGTTGACATGATCATCGATGGTTAAAAAACGGTCCTTACGTTTGGGGTAGCCCCAATCTATCATGTAAAGATCGATGCCGCCTTCCAAAAACGTTTTCACTACGCTTCTGTCGGGTTGCAAATCGAGCATGGTTTCCCGGTTAATCAGCGCATACACAACCAACAACGGGATCTTTAATTTATTCTCCGCGTTCTCATTGCGGATGTAATGTTTTACCTTGACCCGATCCTCTTCATACACAATCTCGTAGGGTGTCGAAGCGAGTTCGGTATTGAGCCGTCCCTGAAGGACTTCGGAAGCTTTAGAAACGCGCTGTTGCGCCTTTTCCGCATCTTCCGCCAGTTTTTCCAGAATAAGATCAAGTGGAATTTTCGTTGAACTCATGAAAAAGTTTCCTTTCGAAATTCAACGTCCTGCCCGGCGAATTTTAGAATCATGCATCTACTCCTTGCGGCCCGTTGCGTTCGGGGATATCCCCAGACGTCTTTCCAGTACTTTCACTCTTTTTTTCAATAGATGAAATTCCTTATACAAATCGTCAATGTCTTTCGTGGTCACAACCGGCAGCATTTGCAGAAAATCCTGGATCGCCTCGTTTCTCGCAATCATGAAATTTTCGAAGTGTTTGAGCACGCGATGCAGGGCCTCCGTATAATCGGGCGATTTGAAAAGACTCATGTAGTGATCTTCCAGAATCTTTAACCATATGGCATAACTTTCCCTGGTGGTCGTGGGGATATTGCCTTGCTGCGCCATTTCCTGAAGCTTCTCCTGGAAAACGTTGAAGGACTTTTCCAGCGGCATATAAAGAATGGAAAGAAACTCTGCCAGGGTTGTTTCAAAAATATTGTGTTGGTTGAGCAACTCATTGAATCGTTCCTGATAAAAACGGGTCAGACCCAGCGGCGGAATTTTAAAATATTGCTGAATCTCTTTTTCATAAACGTCGTTTAAGGCTTTAAAAATATCCTGATCCAGATTTTCAAATTTGTATGCTTCCGTCCTCTTGCCGATTTTTCCGGCTTTTTCCAGCAGATGATTCTGGATTTGCATCGCCGTATCAAAACCGGATTTGGCTATTTTCAGTAAAATTTCCGGCAGAGCATTAACCGCACTGGCCGCGGCTGATTCGGACTCCGTCTGTTTCATTACATTGGAAAATGATTTCAGCAGATTCAGATTCGCATCCAGTTGCCGGCTAAAACGGTCC
>Ga0116157_10003626_pt1 | contig 14696 bp, 11 predicted proteins | sample AD_UKC048_MetaG_FD_89882 | JGI IMG/M metagenome (GOLD analysis project Ga0116157, IMG submission 89882) | Active sludge microbial communities of municipal wastewater-treating anaerobic digesters from USA - AD_UKC048_MetaG | ecosystem: Engineered > Bioreactor > Anaerobic > Digestate | place: USA...
CTAACAGCAGTTAGAGCCACAGCAGCCTCAGTCTCACAGAAAGGCCCTATAGGAGTGATGGTTGCAATTACTTCAGAATCCACATGAATTACTTCAGTATCAGAATCAGAACAAGCACCATTTACAACATCATATTGAACAGTATGATCACCGGGACCAGCAATAGTTGGGTCGAAATTATTACCAACCACTCCGGTTCCAGACCAAGTACCACCGGGACTAACAGCAGTTAATCCAACAGCAGCCTCAGTTTCACAGAAAGGACCAATAGGAGTTATAGTAGCATCAACAACTGCATCAACTGAAATATTTATAGAAGTATCAACCTGGCAAAAACCATCATTATAGGAATAAGTTATTATATGAATTCCATCACCTGCAGTTGCAGGATCGAAAGTGCCATTATTAATATCAGTTATTCCAGGACCTCCCCAAATTCCTCCTGATGGATTCGCGACGATGTCAGATGCAGGATCTGATTCACAGAAAGGTCCTGTATTTGAAAAGGTAATTATTGCTGGATTGTGAACTGTTACTACTACTGTATCCGTTGACGTACACAACGGAGCAAAATAGACATCGTCAATTGCAAAATCGTTTCCATTTGCGATAGTATTTTGATTTACAATACAAATCTGAATACTCGTATTGGTACCTGAATTCCAAACTTCGTAGAACTCTTGCCAGTCACAAGTAGTAGAAGTAGCAGTAAATGGACTTCCCAATAATACCCCATTTATTGAAAACTGTAAAACTGCAGGATTAGAAGGATGAACACTAGTAATCCAAGTTGAAAACAAATAGTCTGTATTCGGATTTACATGAATATCCTGACACCATACCTGAGCATTTGCAACTGTATTTCCATTAATTATCATCATGTTTTCTGTACCTGTTGTGTGATCTGGACATGCTGAAAAATTTGTGTGATAATTATGTGGATTAGTTCCAATATAGAAGTTTCCTTCTGGAAATAAGTTTGGGTTGTAGTTGTAATCTGATGTGAAACCAGAATAACCGTCTGAGAATCCTCCGTTTTCAATTACTGCACAACTTACATCATAACCCGTTACAACATATTCTGTTGTAATTATTGGAGTTGCAATAGGATTTGAAATATTAGGATTATTGAGTCCTGTAGGAGGGTCCCATGTATAAAACAAAGCTCCGTTTGCCAGAAGTTGATAAGACTCACCTAAACAGATTTCTCCATTATTCGCAGACGTTAATACAGGAGCAGTACAAACTTCAACAGTAATATCAACAGAAGCGGTACATCCGTTTAAATCTGTACCAATTACAGTATAAATTGTTGTATTCTCAGGAGAAGCTGTTACAGATGGTCCTGTAGTTGTGGACAAACCATCTGGAGGTGACCATGAATAATCATTTGCTCCAGTCGCAGTTATATCAACAAAACCGCCATCACAGAAATAAGGACTGTGAGGATCAAAACTGATTATCGGACTTGAAAATTCAGTTACCGCAACATTAACAATATATGGCGTACAAACAGGATATAAGGAATCATATACTATAAGAGAATAATTTCCACCAGCAGTAGCAAAGTAATCTTCTGTGGTAGCAAGTAAATTTCCTGTTCCGTCAGGTTGGTCATACCATTTATAGGTATAGGGTGGAACGCCTTGTATTACATCAGAATATAACCATACACCACCATCTTCCGGGCAGAAACTTGCAGGACTTGGATTAATCTCAGCTATGATAGTATCATAAAAATTGACTCTGATAGTATCACAATAAGTTGCAGAAGCTAAACAAACCGAGCCGTCAGGGGTTCCACATATTTCATAATCTGCATATGGAGGAAAAGCTCCTGATGGGGTTACAGTAATATTATCACAATCAGTACAACTAAGATATGACAAATATGTTCCTCCTCCTGTTAAATCAGTTACATTAATTGTTCCTGCAACCATACCTGTAATAATTATATTTGCCTGACAGTTTTCGGTTGCAAAATCAGGGTCGGTAATTTCAGGATCTTCAATTGATGTTACAGCATAGGTATTAATATTTGCTCCCGGTTTGCAAAAAGTCAAAGTATGCGGGCCAGGAGTGCTAATGCAGACAGGTTCTCCTACAACAACAGGAGGTCCACAATTAATTTGATAATACATTGACCCCGTTGGAACAGCTCCGGAAGCTATCTCGAAATTTATGGCAATTGCATCAGGATGTAACGTGATTTCAAATTCAAGACATCTGTCTGGATTAGAACTTCCGCAGCATTGATCCAAGCGAGTAAAAGACGGAGACTCCCATGTTGCAGTAGGAGAAGAAGAAAGGTCAACAGTAAAAAATGGAACAGTAGGGTCACATACTCCTGATTGAGCAAAAAGATTATTAAATTGGAATAGACTAATCAGTAAAAAAAAGAGCATAAATAATTTCATAACAAACCGCGCAAACCAACTTCTGGAATTAAGTTGGTTTGCCTTTTTTGTTGTTATGTAATTTAAATTGTCCATAATTTGTAATGCTCTTTTTTAGTCCTAATTTTATAACAATTGCTTTTTATATATTTGACGAAATATAATGCTAAAAGTTTTAATATTTATGATTATTTTTCACCGTTTTTAATATATTATATAAACACTAATATTTATAATTAAATGTGTTGATATTAGCGTATGAAGTAAAAAATATATATTTTTACATCAAATTTAATTAACAATCAAATGTCAATAAAAGTTAAGAACATTACTAAGATATATGGGGCTCAAAAAGCTCTTGATAATGTAAGTTTTGAAGTTAGAAGTGGAGAAATTGTCGGCTTTCTTGGTCCTAATGGTGCGGGGAAATCAACATTGATGAAGATTATAACAGGATTTATTCCGCCAACTGCAGGAGATGTATTTGTTAAAGATACCAATGTTTTGGAAAACAACATGGAAATAAGAAGGATTATTGGATATCTTCCTGAGCAAAATCCACTTTATACAGATATGTATATTATTGAGTTTTTAAATTTTGTAGCAGGAATCTATAAAATTAAAAATCGAGTACAGCGGATTGAAGAAATTATTGAAATCACGGGACTAGAGCCTGAAATCAATAAAAAAATTGGAGCATTATCAAAAGGCTATCGCCAGAGAGTAGGGCTTGCACAGGCAATAATTCACGATCCAGATGTATTAATCCTTGACGAGCCTACTTCGGGACTTGATCCAAATCAGATAATTGAAATTCGGAATCTCATACAAAATCTTGGTAAAAAGAAAACGGTTTTGCTTTCCACTCATATAATGCAAGAAGTTGATGCAATTTGTGACAGGATAGTAATTATCAATAATGGGGTTTTAGTTGCTGACGACATCACAAAAGAAATTCATATAAAAGGAAAATCGGAAACAGGAACTCTGTTAGTCGAATTGATGAAACCTATTAACGAAAAAGAATTTAAAAGTATTAGTGGGGTTAAGAAGATTATGTCATTAGAGAAAAATAAATACATTATTGAGTTCAATTCTGCAAATGATATCAGACAAGATGTCTTTAAACTCGCGGTTAAACTAGACAACGTCGTTTTAAGTTTGCAGATAAAAGAAAAATCATTGGAACAGGTTTTCAATGAATTAACTTCAGGTAAGTAGTATTTGTATTAGATAAAAATTTCTAGTATCTCTGAATATTCTAAAGGGATTATTCTAATATTTTTTAAAACTGCAGGAATTAACACAGTTTCACCTTTTAGCACAGATGTTTGATTATTCCCATCTGTTAGGATATTAATCTTTCCATTTATCAGATGATAAATGACAAAGGAATCATTTTCATAATAATCTTTTGACAGAGAATTCATTACAGGCAAAAAGTTAATAGTGAAGAAATCGGTCTTAATTATTCTGTTCGATAAATCCGGTTTATGATTAAAAACTGTTTTGATATCAGTTGTTTGCCTATAATCAATTACGTCTTCTGCAAGATCATTATGCAATTCCCGATCTTTTCTACCATAATCATAAACACGGTATGTAATATCAGATGTCTGCTGAATCTCTACTAGTGTAACTCCTTTACCAAGACTGTGCAACCTGCCGGCAGGTATGTAATACACTTCTCCTGATTTTATAAGAGGTTGATTTAAATAATTCTCAAAATTTCCGGTTTTAATTGAATCGAAGAAAATCTGTTTGTTTATGTTTTGATTAAATCCAGAAATCAGTCTGGAATCAGGTTCGGCATCCAAAATATACCATAATTCTGATTTGCCCCAAGCATTATGTCTTTGAGCAGCAGTTATGTTGTCAGGATGAACTTGTACAGATAAGTTTTCTTTTGATTCGATAAGTTTTACCAGAATCGGAAATTCAATTCCAAATTTATCAAAAACCTTATCTCCGACAATTTCTCCCATATAAACTTCAATGATTTCTTCAATAGTATTGCCTTTTAAAAAACCGTTTGCAACAATCGAAAGATCATTCTGAACTGCGGATATTTCCCAACTCTCGCCACATTTATCAGGTACTTTTTTATCTGATTTTATAGCTTTAATTTTATCTCCGCCCCATACTTTTTCTTTATAAATAGGTTCGAATTTTAATGGATATAACATTGTTATTAAAAATTTTGTTATTTTTATGTTTCAAAAATAGTAAAATTTATAACAATAATATTTTTATGTTAATTGTAGGAATTGCAGGCGGCACGGGGTCAGGGAAAACAACTGTAGTACGTAAGATAATTGAAAAACTTCCACAAAACTGCGTAACGGTTGTCCCGCAAGATTCCTATTATAAGGATAATAGTCATTTGCCACTTGAAGAACGTCAAAAGATTAATTTCGATCACCCTGATGCTATTGAATGGAATTTGTTAATACATCATATTAAAGAACTGAAACACAATAAGTCTGTTCAGCAGCCTGTATATTCGTATCTGACTTGCACCAGAAGTAAAGAAACCATTGAAGTAATCCCACGGAAAATAATAATTATTGAAGGAATTTTAATTTTAGGTCAAAAAGAGTTACGGAATCTTATGGATGTGAAAGTTTTTGTAAGTGCCGACGCAGATGACAGGCTTTCCAGAGTTATTCAGCGAGATATTGTCGAAAGGGGTAGGTCTGTTATTGCAGTGTTGGACAGATATGAAAAAACAGTAAAACCTTCACATCTTCAATTTATTGAGCCTACTATGAGGTATGCGGACATTATTGTTCCGCAGGGTGGCGAGAATGATGTTGCAATAGATTTGTTAACTAAATATATTTTACAAAACTTAAGTAAATAATTATGATTGATAATCTAAAACTAAATGAAATTTTATTTCTGGATATTGAAACGGTTCCTATTTGCTCTTCAATGGAAGAAATGCCAGAATCGTTTCAAAATCACTGGGAAAAGAAATCAGCTTATTTTAGAACAGAAAACGAGTCTGCAGCTGATGTTTTTCAAAAAGCAGGCATATATTCGGAATTTGGTAGAATAGTATGTATTTCTGTTGGTTATATTAATAATGATTTTTTCAGAGTGAAATCTTTTGCTGATGATAATGAGAAAAAGTTATTGACAGATTTTTCAGCAATGATTTATGCTTGGGATAAAACCGGTTCAAAATCATTATGTGGGCATAACCTTAAAGAATTTGATGTTCCATACATTGCAAGACGAATGCTTGTTAACGGAATGTCATTGCCGCCAGCATTTAATATTGCCGGCAAAAAGCCATGGGAAGTAAAACACTTAGATACTTTAGAGTTGTGGAAATTCGGTGATTACAAACATTTTACTTCCTTAGCATTATTAGCTGATTTATTTGAAATACCCACCCCTAAGGATGATATAGATGGAAGTCAAGTATATGAGGTGTATTATAAAGAAAAGGATATTGAGAGAATTTTAAGATATTGCGAGAAAGATGTTCTTTGTGTTGCAAATCTGTTACTTAGGTTTTTAGGAAAGCCTATTATTCCTATTGAAAAAATGCAATCAGTTTAAACTATTAGCATTGCATCGCCATAGGTTCCGAAATTATATTTTTCTTTTATTGCGACATCATAAGCGTGTAATAGCTCATTATATCCCATAAATGCAGCCACAGTCATCATTAATGTTGATTTTGGCATGTGAAAATTTGAAATTAATGCATTCGGTACCATTACGTCATAAGGAGGAAATATAAACTTATTTGTCCATCCATCGAAAGGTTTGAGATATCCACTAGTAGTAACAGCACTTTCCAGAGTTCTAAGTACTGTAGTTCCAACAGCAACGACTCTTCGCTTTTCTTCTTTTGCCTTATTTACAAGACTTGCAACTTCCTCGCTGATAAAAATCTGTTCCGAATCCATTTTATGCTTTGTTAAGTCTTCAACATCAACTGCTCTGAAATTTCCTAAACCAACATGTAAAGTTATATATCCGAATTCGACACCTAATATTTCCAATCGCTTAAGTAATTCTCTGCTGAAGTGCATTCCTGCTGTTGGAGCAGCAACAGCTCCTTCGTTTTTTGCAAATATGGTCTGATACCTGTCTTTATCTTCTTCTTCAACCTGTCTCTTGACAATATGAGTGGGTAAAGGAGTTTCTCCAAGCGAGTATAAAGTCTTTTTGAATGTGTCATAATCACTATCTATCAAGAACCTCAATGTTCTGCCTCTTGAAGTAGTATTATCTATTACTTCAGCAACCAAGTCGTCATTTTCGCCAAAATATAGTTTGTTCCCTATTCTGATTTTTCTGGCAGGGTCAACCAATACGTCCCATAGTCGTTGGTCACGGTTCAATTCTCTCAATAAGAATACTTCAATTTTTGCTCCGGTTTTCTCTTTATTCCCATACAATCTAGCCGGAAAAACTTTTGTGTCATTAAAGATCAACACATCTTTATCAGTAAAATAATCCTTGACATCTTTAAATATCTTATGCTCTATTTCTCCAGTTTTCTTGTGGAAAACAAGTAATCGAGATTCGTCTCTGTTATATGCCGGATGTAAAGCAATCAGCTCTTCCGGTAAATTAAAACCAAATTGTGATAATTTCATAAAAAGAATAAATTTTAATCCTTAACTTTATAATTATTTGTGTTTTAAACTTTTGATATAATTCTCAAAATCGTCTATTTTTATAGCCTCATTTATTGTAAAATTTCCGCTACGAATTCGCCTAAGATAATACAAAAAGGACCCGTTGTCAAGTCTTTTTCCAAAATCACTCGCCAAAGTTCTTATATAAGTTCCTTTACTGCAAGTAATAGTAAGCATTACATGAGGTAGGTCTATTTTGTTTATTTTTATGTCCGAAATGCTTATTTCTCTTTTGTCGAGTTCTAACTTTTCGCCTTTTCTCGCAAATTCATAAGCTCTTTTACCGTTAACTTGTATAGCCGAATAAATTGGAGGAGTTTGGTAACTTGTCCCTAAAAAAGACTTTACAGTTTCTTCAATTTGTTCTGTACTTATTCCTGAAATATCGAAAGTATTGTTTATTTCTGTTTCCAGATCGTAGGATGGGGTGGTTGCTCCTAATTGAAAGCCGGCTTCGTATGTTTTATCACCGTTTTGTATTTGCTCAATTAATTTTGTCGCTTTGCCTGTACAAATTATTAGTACTCCTGTCGCTAAAGGATCAAGTGTCCCAGCATGCCCGACTTTAATATTTTTATTTCCGGTAAATCCCCTTAAAAGAAAGCGTATTTTATTTACAGCATCAAATGATGACCATCGTAATTGCTTATCTATAACCAGTATTTCGCCGGTTTCAAAATCGGGAGTGTTATTAAAACTGAAACTTGTAAGCATTAACTTAGAAAAATAATTGAGACAAGTCCTGCGATTGCGCAATATACAGCAAACCAAATAAGTTTTCCTTGACTTACAAGTTTAATCATTATTTTACAAGCAAATAAACCTGATAAAAATGCCGTCAAAAAGCCTATAATCATACAAATTGGTGAAATGCTTGTAGAGATAAAACTACCCTCTATAATATCAAGCAGATTTTCTCCCAGAATTGGGATTAAAACCATAAGAAAAGAAAATTTTGCTATTTCTGTTTTTTTATTTCCAATAAGTAAACCTGTGACAATTGTTGCACCAGAACGGGAGAGTCCCGGAAAAACGGCAAATGCCTGAGCCAAACCTATTATAAATGCATCAAGGTAACCAATTTCTCTTTGATTATTGCGTTTGAAGAAATATGTAAAAGATAATATTACGGCTGTTACAAGAAGAAACGAACCTGTAATGACAAGACTTTCGCTGTTAAAGAATGACTTTACAAAATCCTTAAAAAATATCCCGACAATTAATACGGGAATCATTGAGACAATAATTTTAAAAACATATTGTGTCTCTGAATTATATTTGAATTTAAATAATCCGGAAAAAAGTTTCAAGATCTCTTTATAAAATACAACAATTGTACTTAAAACAGTAGCACCATGAACAAGAATAGAAAAATAGATATTTTCCTCTCCTTTTATGCTGAAGAGAACTTTACCAATTTCGAGGTGTGCACTACTACTTACAGGTAAAAATTCTGTTAGTCCCTGAATTAGTCCAAGGATTAAAGCTTCAAACCATTCCATATATTATTTTAAGATTTGTTTTTTTGACGCCACATTATTGCAAATATTTCAACAATGAAGCCTATCAATATAAATATAGGTGCAAGTGTAATTCTTCTGAAACTGAATATTTCAGGATTAAAAACATTTGGATCTTCACTTTTACCACCTGCCATTAGGATAAATCCTATTATAATTAATGCAAATCCAGCTGCAAGAATAATATAATTCTTTTTGCCCAAAACGAATCCGCTTTCAGGCTCTTGTATGTTTTTTGTTTCTTTTATTATTTTATTCATTGTTTTAATAATATAGATTAGACGATTTTAGTTTTAAATATTTATTTATTGAAAAATATGTTGAAATTGTTGTGAGTAAAATTCCACACAAAATAATTATCAGATAAAGTAAAATAATAATTTTGATATCCATCAGACTTACGATTTCGCCAAGTTGTTGGTTCATTAGATAAAAAATTACTGACAAAATAGCAATTGCTATCAGGGAGCTGTAAAGTCCCTGTAATGCTCCGGATGTTAAAAATGGTTTTCTGATGAAGTTGTTTTTGGCACCAACGAGTTTCATAGTATTTATCGTAAATCTTTTTGAATATATCATCAATCTGACGGTATTATTCAATAGAGCAAATGAAATAAGGAAAAGTGCGGCAGAAAAAAACAAAAGTATTATACTGATTTTTTTTACATTATCATTAATTAAATGAACAAGATTTTGCTGGTATGCAACCTCATCAACAATTTCACTCTCGGATAGAAATAATTTTTCAAGTTTGGCAATGCTGTCCGGATTTGAGTATTCCGAATACAAATATACATTTATGGTTGGCGATAGCGGATTGTAACCCAATGTTTCAATAAAATCTTCGCCAAGTTCTTCCTGTAATGATCTTGCTGCTCGTTCTTTAGTAATATATTCTGTTGATTTAATAAAAGGATAAGTATCTAAGGTCTTTTGGTATAGTTTTATATCAGGTTCTTTAACATTCTCCTTTATTATCAATGAAAAGCACATGTTCTCCTTTACATATTTTGATAATACCTGAGCATTTAGAATTAATAAACCTACAATTCCCAAAAGTAATAGCACCATCGAAATACTAATCAGAGAGATCAGATAGGCTCCTCTGATCTTATTTTTAATCTTATTTTCTTTCATCAAGGTTATTGTATAAGCAATTTAAAAATCTTAGTTTCGTCATTGTTATATTTACATTTTAACAAATACAAACCTTTTGCAAAACTACTAACATTTAACGAAATCTCCATATTATTTATTACTTCTTTTAAAACTAGCTCACCGTAAATGTTGTAAATCTCTATACCATTAATATAATTAGTTTCAGAAGACAAATTTATTAAATCTGATGTTGGATTTGGGTACAATTGAATATCGTTGAAATGTTCATTTGTTTCAATTCCTGATCCATGATAAAAAGTAACATTAATTGTATCTGTATAGCTGCAACCATTCAGTGCAATTGCAGTAAGCCAGAATTCGAATGTCCCAATACCATAATTTGTTCCATAAACAGTCAGAATAGGTAATTCATGCCCTGTATTCCATAAGTATTCTGAATAGATATGTTCGATGCCGATATTTATGAATGAATCAACCGGTGCGGAGACATCTCCACCTAGACTAAAACTTATTGGTTCTCTTACATCAACATAGATTGATTGGGTGGTTTCGCAACCAAAACTATCTCCTGTTGTAGTTACTGAATAATTACCGGGAGCATTTACAATAATTGAAGATGTGTTTTGAGGAGGTATCGTATTCCATAAGTAAGAATATGCTCCTTCTCCGGCATCAAGAACAAATGAACCACAAACTATTATGTCATCATCTCCAAATAATATATTATGATACGGATGGAAAGTTACAACAACAGTGTCTCTGTTATGACATGAATTTTCTCCGGTAACCTCAAGTATAAATGTCCCGCCAATCTCAACCGACAAACTGGGTTGATAACTGAGCCCGTCATTCCAGTTGTAATGCACATAATTATCACCTGCTGTTAATGTGGTTGTCTCTCCTTCACATAAATCAATGTCAGTACCCAGATTAATATCAGGAGCTTCGTTAATTACTACACTAACAGTATCAGTATTGACAACAGCACATGAGTTGTATGCAGAACAGTAATATAGTCCGGCCTGTGAAGGGTTAAGATTTATAATATTTAGAACAGTATCGTTTTCACCCGGAATCGGAGAATTGTTAAAATACCACTGTAAAGTATAATTATCCCCTTGAGCATCCATTATTAAATTCAATGTGTCGTGTTCGCATAAATTCTGATCTACCGGATTCCATGTTATTGCAGCAGGGGATCCAACTGTAAGTTCTGTTGAGAATGAATCTTCGTATCCACAGTCATTCATAACCCTGCAAAAATATGTACCACTTTGATTTACCTGAGCATGCTCGTAAACCAGTGTTTCATTTGTCTGATCTGATACTGCCGATCCGTTTCTGTACCATAAATATTGCAGAGGTTCTTCTCCTGATGCCGTTATAAACATTTCAACAACGTCATCAACGCAAACTTCACCTCCTTCAGGATGAGTAGTTATTTGAGGAAGTGCTTTTACCAAAATGGTAACTGTATCTGTTGAAATACTGCCACATGTATTACTTAATATACAATAGTATTCTCCTGATTGTTCTGGCTCAGAAATTTCAACATAAAACTCTTCTTCTGATCCGACAGGTTGAATATTGCCTAAAACAAACCACTCAAAATCAATTGGGTCAGTACCTGTTGAGTTAAGATTTATTTCCAGTTCTTCCCCTTCACATATAGTAATATCCTCGGGTTGTTCAATAATTGATGGTGCTGTATTTACTGTTAATAAGGCCTCTTCAGTAACAACAAAACCACAATCATTGATTACATGACAGGAATATAAACCTTGCTGTCCTTCTGTTATACCTGTGATTATTAAAGTTGAAGATTCATCTCCTGCAATATTTACTCCGTTTACATCAGCCCCATTGAAAAGCCATTGGTAATATAAAACTTCTGTTCCGCTTGCTTTTATTTGAATGCTTATATTGTCTCCTGCACATAACACTGAACTAGTAGGTTGTTGTGTAATAATCGGAGCTTCTTTGATAATTATTTCGGCAGTGTCGGAAAAAACAGTCCCACAAATATTTGACATTCTACAATAATAATATGAAGTGTCACCTGAAATAACATCAGGAATAAATGATGATGCTGTTTCCCCGTCAATAATCCCATCATCGAATTCGTACCATTGATACTCCACTTCAGTAGTTCCACCTGCAGAAGCATATAAAGTAATTTCTTCTGTAGTACAAGCATTATGATCAAGCGGATTTCCGGTTATTTGTGGTATATTATTAACTAAAATATAAACCGTATTACTGGTGTCGTGTGCACAAACGTTGTATGCGATAAGATTGTAATAATTCAAATGAGGATATATTGCTCCACTGACGGTCAGATTTAAATTCTGTTCCGTTGGCATAATTACGCTATCTTTCATCCAGATGTAAAATAGATAGTCTCCTTCGGCAACAGGCGAAAAAACAACATCTTCGCCTTCGCATATAGTTTGTGTTTGTGGTTCTGTTGTTATGTATGCAGGAATGACAACATCAATTTCTAAAGTATCAGAAAAAACTATACCACATACATTCGTTGCAGTAAAGTAATACTCTCCTTCGTTTTCCACTTCTGTTGATGTAAGATAATAATTCGTGCCATAACCAACATTATCAGAGTAATGAAACCATGTAACATAAAAATTCTCTCCACTGACATCAGAAGTAAACAAGTTGTCAGTTCCTACACACACTAAATCATTTTCTGTTGTAATATTATTAATAACAGGAATACCATTTACAACAACTACTGTACATACATAACTGTCAGTACTTCCTTCGCCATTTGTTACACTGCAATAATACTCCCCTTCGTCTGATTCCTGTAGTGAGGGGAAATCCAAAACAGAATTATCTGCTCCGTAAGGATTGCCGTCTTTATACCATTGATAGTGAAGAGGCTCTGCCCCTGTTGCTACAACACTGATTGACCCGGCATTATTCAGGCACTTTATTAAATTTTCAGGTTGTTGTGTTATTTGAGGAGATTGAGCAAAACTAATTAAGTTTATATTCGTAAAGAATCCGATAAAAACTATAAATAAGGTAAAGAATCTGTTGAATTTCATATTTATTTTATTTAAAAAAAGACAAAATACTTAAAAAAAGTTTACATGATGAAAAAATAAGTACCATTTTTTTAAACAATATAATGTGTGTTTTATTGTTTGATGGTAATTTTAGTCTTTGGTAATATCAATTTCGTTTTCAAAATATTTATCAATTGAAAGTGATGAACAACTGATAGCCTCAACAGCGAGTTTATCGCACAAATTGTTTTCTTTATTGTTGGCGTGTCCTTTTACCCAAACGAAGCTAACTTTATGTTTAGGATATATTTTCAAAAATCTCATCCACAAATCAGAGTTTTTAACCTTTTTGAATGCTTTCTTTTCCCAGTTTATTAACCAATTCTGATTTATTGCTTCGGATACATATTTTGAATCTGTATAAACAGTAACATCAGACCCTTCTATTTTCAAAGTTTCAAGAGCAGTTATAACCGCCAATAATTCCATCCGATTATTTGTTGTTTTACGAAACCCTTCTGATATTTCTTTCCTGTGTTTGCCTGATATCAAGACAATTCCATAACCACCCGGACCCGGATTCATGCTACAGGCTCCGTCTGTGTATATCGTTATTTTTGGCTTTTCCACAAAATGAGTAACTATCTTATGATCATAATTCTGTGTGTAATCCTATTATTTCCAATGTTGAGATTTATTAGATATAACCCTTGTGGCAATTCGTTAACATTAATACTTATATCATCATAGCCGGCTTGATATTCTTCAGTTAAAACAATCCTGCCTGTTATGTCTATTATTTGTGTTTCGATGTTTGTGCCGGGGTTCAGTTTACCTGTATGTATTTTAACATAATCTGATGCAGGATTTGGATAGATCTCCATTTCGTTTTCTATTTCAAACTCATTTATGTCAACTATGCATGTTACAGGTCTTATAGCTGATGATGTCTTAATCCCGAATTTTGAGGTGGCAGTTGACCATACTGAATTGGCTTCGACATATAAGGTATTTACAGCACTGGGATAATTACGGTTTTCTACAATACTGACTGTAAATTTGTCTTCGCTAACTCCATCACTGTTAGTATCTACATAGTTAATTTTGTAACCCACAAAAAACGGACCCTCGACTTCAACAGGTGTGTCAAACACAAAAACATTGTTGAAATTAGCGGGGATATCTCTTAATAAGACTTTCTTTTCTGCCAGAATGTTTTCAGGATATGTAGTATTCCCTTCCCAGATATAAAATGTTACGTAGGAATTATATTCTCCGTATTCACAATGAACAACAGGGACAACAATTGCTTCAATCTGAGTAAATGAATATTGGTCAAAATAATCGGCATAAGTTTTTATTTTTTGTCCGTTGTGACCTCCAATATAACCCCAACTGCCTGTGAGGAAAGGGCTGTAAATACCTTCGTTATCTCCGACATTTGTAATTGTATCACAATATTTGTTCACCGGACCCGAAAAAACAAGAATATAATCTTCTCTGTAAATGTAATCGGTACCACAGGCGTTATTAACAGAAAGAGAGACATCCCAAAATCCTGAGACATTAAATTCGACTCCGTTTATGACATTCGCAACTGCTGAATATGTTGGGTATCCACCCTGAAAATACCAGTTCCATGTTGTAGGATTGTTCAATGATCTGTCTTCAAAGTATATTCTTGTTCCTGAGCGGATAAGCCTTTGAGATGCAGCGAAATCTGCAACAGGTATTGTCACGCATGGATCCGTTGCAGATACAATTATGTAATCTTCTTTTGTAATCGTATCTATTCCAAGATTGTTCTCTACAATTAGCTGTACATCGTAAGTACCGGGCATTGCATATAAAATACTCATCGGATTTTGTTGATCAGAATTATCCGGTGAAGCTCCTTCAAAATACCAGTGCCATATATATGGACTTTCTGAACTCATGTCATGAAAGTTAATGTAATCTCCGGGAGCAATA
>Ga0116157_10003642_pt1 | contig 14671 bp, 31 predicted proteins | sample AD_UKC048_MetaG_FD_89882 | JGI IMG/M metagenome (GOLD analysis project Ga0116157, IMG submission 89882) | Active sludge microbial communities of municipal wastewater-treating anaerobic digesters from USA - AD_UKC048_MetaG | ecosystem: Engineered > Bioreactor > Anaerobic > Digestate | place: USA...
GGGAAAGAAATTTGGCGGGACGACAATGTAGGAAACGGAATGGGTGTGACTAGTACTCGAGACAAAGGTCTTGTATACGGGAGAGGTTGAGTAGATGATTGGCCTGAGTGTATCGGACAGTGGTTGGAGTGGAGACCTAGAGGATTAGTAATAATGCCTGCTTCACAAGCAAACATAAATTTTAAACATAAACAAGTAATTCGTTATGATGGAAATAACTTTGCTGAAGTAAGTAATGCAATGAGAAAGATTATAGAGGTTAATCTTGACTGACGAAATGAAAAAAAGATTTGAAGAAGAATGGAAAGCATTTATTGATTCTTGTGATCCATCTTACGGCGAAGGTGATCCGTATTTTTTAGCAGAACGTTTTTTTGAAGCAGGAATAAAAGAACAACAAAAGGTAATGGAGAAAAAATGTTTATAGAAGAAGTATTGAGACAACAAAATAACGTGCCTGTTCAGGGAACTTTTTTGATTTTAGATATTAAGCTCAAACCTTTCACAGAAAAACAGGGTCATTTTCTTACATGTAATCTTGGTGATAAAACAGGTATTGTTTGGGCAAAAATCTGGGATAATGCAGAAAGTCTTGCGCAACAACTCAAAGATATTACAGTTGTCACGATACAAGGTAGAACAAACATCTACAATGGTAAGATGCAAGTCATAATAGAGAAGATAAAGCAAGCTGATAGTTATGATCTTAGCGATTTGATTAAAGTTTCTTCAAGAAATCCAGATGAGATGTGGACTGAATTAACAACTTTACTAGAAACAAACTTTACAAATTACGATTATAAGATGATCTGGGAAGCATTCAGAACTGATTCTAATTTTGTGACAAAATTCAAAATGTGGCCTGGAGGTAAAGGAACAGTTCATCATGCATATCAGCATGGATTACTTGAACATTCGCTTTCTGTGGTAAAAATTATAAAACTTTTTCAAACACATCTTCCTTTGCCCTTTGATTTTGACAAAGCTTTACTTGGTGGAACTCTTCACGATATTGGAAAGCTAGACGCATATACATATGATAATATAAAAATAGATATGACAAATATTGGGAGGCTTCACGAGCACACAGTTCTTAGCTATTTTGCTTTTAGAAAAACTGTTGAGACACTTGGTTTGACAAACAATGCAATTACAGAAGATGTAGGCCACATTATTTTAAGTCATCATGGATCAAAAGAACAACATGCTATTATAAAGCCCATGACAATTGAAGCAAAACTTGTTGCTGCAGCTGACTATTTAGATGCTGACACAAATTACATGATGCAACAGTTAGAGCATAATGCAAATGAACAAGGTTGGATTTTCGATACATTAAGTGAACAGTTCTTTTTCAAAAGACCTTCGATGAAACGAAGAAAAATAAGTTAACATGGATAAGACAAGAGAATGTGAACTATTTGTTGCTAAAATCTGGGAGCCAATAGAACAACGTTTAAAAAAACGTGAACGCTTGTATTATGTTGGTGGTACACTTTGTGTTGATCATGATCATACGAAGTTTGAAAGCGATATTAGTGGTATTGCATTAAATCTTGATGGAAGAGGGTTTGTTTATAATCGCTACATAAGTAGATTTAAGAATGATACTTTGTATGTTCCAGAGTATGTTTTAAAACTTGTTAGAGAGATCTACTTAGAACATAAAGGCGAAACAGACCACTATAAAAAAGAAGTTTTAGGCCAATAAATTATTGGCATTTTTAAAAACTACTTTCGATAACTCCATAAATAATTCTTGAAAATTAAATAATTAAAAATTGGCAAATCCTCTCTTTTATTTCGATATAGAAATTAAAGGAACTGAAAGGGGATTAATATGGTAAACGATGGTGTCCCAAAAGAAACAGCAGAATTCATGCTTAATAAAGCAACTGAAAGTTGTCTTCGTGCTTTAGTTCTAACTGAAAATTATGCAATTTCTACAGTTCTTGGAGACATTTGGGAAAAACGACCTAAAGTCTATGTAGTACCTAACTGGCCCGAAGAACTTTTAATCGAATCTGAAAATGGTCCAATTGACATCATGGTTTTTGTCAATGGATTGATTATGAATCTTGGTTGTCACTTGGTGGTGGAATAATGCCAACTTTAAAACAATTTGATGCAGAAGACAAAGCAATAAAGTTTGCTGACAAAAAAAAGAAAGCAGGGTTGCTTATAACACACAATTCATACGGCAAAACGTTTGACGTATACAGTTACAAAAATCTTGCTGAAAAAAAAGAGTATCAAACAGCAACAATCAAAGATTTAAAACGTCTTATCTCTACTTTAAGTGATGATTCAAAAATCATGATGGCTCATTCTGAGATGAATGGTAAACCCTATTTTCTAAGATTGGGACTTCTTAAAGTAAAAAGAGGAAAACTTGTTATAGAAAATTAGAGCGTAATAATGACAAATGTTTTTTATGTTTACATATATCTTGACCCTAGAAAAAATGGAAACTTTAAATACGAAGATTATCAATTTGATTATGAACCTTTCTATATAGGAAAAGGGAAAGATCAACGATATAAAAGTCGTTCTTGTATTTCTAAGACTGGAAAAGGATATTTAAACAATAAAATAAAAAAACTTCAAAAAAACAATCTTAAACCTATAATTAAAAAAATTAAGGAAAATTTGCTTGAAAGTGAAGCATTTGAATTAGAAAAATTGATGATTAAACTTATAGGTAGAAAAGATCATAAAAAGGGACCTTTGTTAAATGCTACAGATGGAGGCGAGGGTCCTTCTGGGAAAATTCTTTCAACTACATCAAAAGAGAAGATTAGTAAAAGTAAAACAGGTAAAAAAACTGGAAGTCGTTCTAACGAAACAAAAAACAAAATAAGTCTTGCAAAAAAAGGCAAAGGATTTTCAGATGAACATAAAAGAAATTTAAGTAAATCAAGAAAAACAAGAATCACTTCTACTACAACTCGAGAAAAAATGAGAAAATCAATGCTTGGAAAAAATTGTGATAGGAGAAAATATTGTTTAATAAATAAAGAAAACAACATGTTTTTTACAGACAATTTGCATATTTTTTGTATAGAGCATAACATAAGCAAATCAAATTTACATAAAGTTTTAAATAATAAAATAAAGTTTGCTAATAATTTTAGAGTAATAAGACTATTTGAAACAGGAGAGAAAAATGTGGAAACCTCGATCGTTAATCTTTAACGATCTTTATAAATTCACGATGCAAAATGTTGCATTGAAACTTTTTCCAAATGAACGTGTAAAATACAGACTCTTTATAAGAAAACCAAGAGAATTTGAAGATAATTTCATAAGAAGACTTAGAGATGCTATAGATCGACATAATATTCTTAGTCTTACAAAATCAGAATTCGAGTTTGTTCGTGAAAATTGCCCTTTCTTTGATCATGTGTATCTTGATTATCTCAAGAATTATAGATATGATCCTTCAGAAGTAACAGTAGGCCAATCTAGCAAAAACGAAATCTTTCTTGACATTGATGGTTTATGGCATCGGACACTCCCTTGGGAAGTAACATTGATGCATACTATTAGTGAATTATATTTTGAAAGTTATCCAATTCCTGAACGTTCAATTTTAAAAGAAATCAATGTTTCGAAAGCAAAGAGGTATCTTGAAAACGAAATTTCTCTTTATGATATGGGGACGCGGCGTGCACATTCATTTGAAAATCATTGTAATGTACTTGAGGATTTTCTTAGCGTACCAAATATGAGAGATTCTTTGAAAGGTACAAGTAATGTGTATCTTGCAATGACTCTTGGTCTGAAACCTATTGGAACAAAAGCACATGAATTTTATTCTATGATGGCTGCAATTTACGGTTTTATTCATGCAAATACAGCTGCAATGGAAAAATGGTATGAAGTCTATAAAGGTGCACTTGCAATAGAGTTACCTGATACTTTCACAACAGATGCATTTCTTCATTCTTTTAATTACAAATGGGCGAAATTGAGCGATGGTGTTCGACAAGATAGTGCAAGTCCTTTTGATTTTGCGACAAAATTCATACAACATTATAACATTCTTGGAATCAATCACAAAACAAAGAATTTATTCTTTTCAGATTCTTTAAACGATAAAAAAGCAATTGATATAGATAAATGGTTGTTTTCTACTTATGGTAGAAAGGGTGATTTTGGGGTAGGTACAGCTATCTCCAATGATATCCCAGGCATTGAGCCTTTGAACATGGTTATCAAACTCGTAGGGAGGTATTACGGTCAGTTTTTTGTACCTACAGTAAAAATTTCTGATGATGTCGGGAAAAATACAGGAGATCAAGGAATGGTAAAATTGTGTCGTGATACATTTGCGAATTATGCACAATATCTTCAACCTTCAGAAAAAGTTTTTTCACGATGAAGTCCTTTTTAAGTTCGATAAATCTTGAAGATTTGATCAATAAAGATACAGACCCAGCTTCTTCTAATTGTTGTGGTGGTCCTCAATGTTGTGAAGGTAGACAATACGATCAAACAAAAACTGATTGTCAAGCTTGTTTAGATGAAACATATCAAGCAATGAAAGAAATCTAAAATGAGTATGAGCATCACATTGATTGTTTGTAGTGATCATAAAGAGTTATGCAGAACTACAGCTGATTTTTTAGCACAAGGTCATTGTGAGAAACATGGAAGGTTTGGTCTTTATAAAAAAGGGTTGAAAGTTCCATGTCAAAAATGTGCTTACATTCAAGCTGTCTGTCAAGTTTGTGGAAAATTATTGACAAAAGAAGACCTTGACAATTGGCATGAAGAACAAGGAACACCTGCACCTAAAGGTAAGTCAAGAGTTTATGACTCAATTTGAATATGAAGAGTTTCAACCAAATATAACAGTAACATCTCTTGATTATTCTGTTTGTGAAGATTGTGGTTTTACTCAAATTGAAGGTTATGAGTCTCTTGTTTGTCCAACGTGTTTAAGACCTTTTGGAAAACAAAAGAATAAAAAAATGTTATTTATTTTAAAAGATTAATCCCAACTTGGAAAGTTATATTCAAATTCAGTTCCTTCACATGCAGCATCCCATATAAATGGTTTACTACATTTAGGACACATGTTCGAAACAAAAACTTCTGCTTGAAATTCGTTTTTACAATGCGGACATTCTACTTCTTGATACATTATAGTTTCTTTAAATTATGAAGTTGTTCTTCTAAAAACTTTATAACTTTATCTTTACCATTTGTATCTTGACTTATAGAAGTTATTTCTGCTCCAGGAACAGAAAGAGGAGAATTACTAGTGAACATAGAAAGACAAGTTAAACGAAAAAGTTGAGGGTCTGTGACTTTGACTTCTAATACTACATCTTTTCCTTCAGCAAATAAAAAATGAATTCTTCTTTCATCATTTTCAGGAAATGCATTGTATTTCTCAAATGCTTCTTTAACTTCTGTTGTTTCTTTATAATTAATCATTTTTCCCTTTCTTTTTTAACTTATTTATATAACAAGTTTCTGTAAAAGCAAATTAATTGTTAAAATTAGAAAAAATTAAATAAAAATTATAAGCACTAAAGTTGCTGATAATAAATTCTGATTTTTTCACAACTATTTAGAAAGTAAAGTATCATGAATGGCATTATTATTCGCGAAACTGAAAATTTTGACAAAGCATTACGTCGTTTCATTAGAACGTGTGAACGTTCTGGTGTGTTATCTGAACTAAAAAAATATAAGCATTATGAAAAACCCAGTGAGCAAAAGAAAAGAAAGCTTAATTCAGCAAAACAACGTGCAAAAATGAAAGAACGTGATGAAGGGAAGAAACGAGGCTGGAATTGAAAAAAGCAATATTTGCAGCATCATTTGATACAATACATTATGGCCATATAAATTTGATAGAACGTGCACTTAACGTTTTTGATCATTTGATTGTTGCAGTAGGCTCTAATCCCAAAAAGACTTATACTTTTTCACAAGAAGAAAGAATTGCACAAGTACAAAAAGTTCTTTCTCGTTTTGCTGATCGTGTAACAGTAAACTCTTATCTAGGATTACTTGCTGACTTTGCATACGAAAATGAAGTGAAAACAATAATAAGAGGTGCACGAAACTCTAACGACTTTGATTTTGAACGAATGCTTTCTGACATTAATATGGGCTTTAAACAAGAGTTAGATACTTATATTCTTGTTGCTGATCAAAAATTATCACATATTAGTTCAAGTGCTGTTAAAGAACTTCAACTTAATCATGCATCAAATTTAACAGAATATGTTCCTTTAGTTATTAAACAAGCTTTAGAAGAACGCATTTCAGGTCAATACCTTTTGGGTGTTACTGGAGGTATTGGTTCGGGAAAATCTTTTGTTTCAAAATCTATTCTTAATTTATTGCCAAAGAACTCTAAAGAAAACTTAGCTTTTCATCATATTGACATGGATGAAATTGGAAGATACATTTTAAAAGAATCTAATGAACCTATACATAAAACTGTACGTTCAACAATTGCTTCTACATTAAATATTTCTACATCAGCAAATGATTTATCAGCAAGAGATGATAAAATCAACATAACGCTTTTACTTCATTTAATGTTTGACGATATTGATGCTGAAAGCGCAAGAGCAGAATTTGATAGAATTATGTTTGAACCTATGATGCACATGGTTAGAAAAAAAATAATTGGTTTAAAAGGTGTTATCTTACTTAATAGTGCGCTCTTTGTTGAAGCAAAAATTTGTAATTTTGTTAATAATAATTTTGTTTTAGTAAAATGTTCTGAAGAAACTCGAATGGCAAGGTTGAAAAAACGTAATTACACTGACAAACAAATTGAAAATAGATTAAAAGCTCAACTTTCAACAGAAGAAAAAGCGAAAGCAATACAAAATTTAATTAAAGAACATAGTTGTGGTTCTCTTATTGAGTTCACAAATGAAGATAAAAGCCAATGTAACTTATTGAGAGATGCAATTTTGAATGTGTTTATGGGTAACTATGGTGATACAAAACATGTCATGATAGATCCATACTCGATTGAACCAAGTTTGGTTTTGGCTGATTAATTTCAACTTTCGATATATTCACTAACTCTATTTGGGAGATTATGTGAGAGAACATACAATTGAAAAAGTTAAAGAAGTTTTAACAGAATATAGTTTATTGTCACTTTCACAAAATGGTACTTTACGTCTCATGAGAGACGAAATTATAAATACAATTTTTTCAGACACCGAAGAAAATTCGTATGAGAAACTTTTAACACTTCTCAAAGAAAGGTTAAATTACCGTTTTTACTTTGCTTTAAAGTCAGACGATTATTTGTGGCTCGACACAATATCTGGTGAATAACCCCTCATCAAGGATAAAATCATGAATGTATTAGTTATTGACGAATGTCCAGAAGTTATTGACATGTTTGTTACTTACTTCAAAGAAAATAATGATACTGTTATCGTTTCAAATCTTGAAAAAGCAACACAAACTTTTAAAGAAACCTATGTTGACTTTATTTTAATTAATGCTGACCCTCAAAAATATAAACAAGTAGTTGAAATATGTTGGGAAATAAAAAGTCTTAATAAAGATCAAACTATTTTTGTTATGGCTGATTATTATGACAATAGCATTCTATTCCTCAAACGTTTAGGTTGTCATATAAGTATAAATCCTAATACTTTTTATGAACTTGAAAAATTTACACAACAGGTAACTGCTTAATTTTCTCTTGTTATTATAAAATATAGTTAACTACTTTAAAAAGGAGTTAACTATGTCTTCAGCATTTCCTCAAAATTTACTTGTTTATTATGGTTACTTGAACTCATTCAATAGTGCTACAAATGGTTGGAATAATGAAAATGTAGCAATGGATATGGCAAAATATGATGTTTGTGTTTTTGGTGATGGTGTACAAGCACCTGCACATCCTGATTATGCAAATTCCCAAATAATTATTGCTAGACTTAAGTCAATAAAACCAGACATTAAGATTTTTGGATATGTTACAGCAAACCAAACTATTGGTAACTTTCAAACAAAAACAGATCAATGGGACACACTACAAATTCATGGTATCTTTATTGATGAAGCAGGATATGATTATAACGTTTCAAGAGATGATTTGAATGCAAGAGTTCAACATATTCGTTCAAAGACTTATGCAAATAAAAGTTTTGTAAATGCTTGGAATATGAATCACATTGTAGGAGTAGTGAACGATCCTTCTTATCCAAATGCAACATGGAATCCTTCTTTGCATGCATCACTTCTTGATAGTCGCGATATCTATTTACTTGAAAGTTTTGCAGTAAATACTGATGCTTATTCTGGTAATTCTGGATATGCAACACAATCTGATGTTCTTTCTAGAGGAAATTTAGCAGTTTCAAATAGTTCAACTTTTGGGATTAAAGTTGCTACATTAGGTGTAATTGCTAATGCAAGTGGAACAGGTCAGGATCTTTACAATTTTTCGTACAATGCATCACTTATGTTTGGTGCTGATTATGCAGGTACATCAGATTCAGGTTATGGTGCAGGTTCAGCTGCTGTTGTTTTTTGGAAAAGACCAGGGACAAAACACATTGGTAGAACAAATTCTATCGTAGTTATACAAAGTCTTTCAGATAGCGATGTACTTGTCCGTTTTGGTGCTCATTCAAAAGTCTCTGTAGATTTTTCTACAGGTGCACAAACAAGTTCAATTCAAACCTGGTAGTTTTTATGTGTAAAAACAAAAGAAGACGTTATAGACGGATTTTTCAAAAATGTAAAGAAAAAAGAAGTTGGTAATGAAAAAGAAAATTGGCGAATTAACTCTTATAGAATTTCAAGATATGTGTTCTAAATACTCGAAATGTAAAGGGTGTCCAATTGAGAACGAAATGATGGCATGTCCTATGATGTCAGAGAAAGAACTAAACTTTGAAATAGAGTTTGATCAAACATAAAGGCTATAGTTTCACCTATAGCCTTTTAATTAATATGCTCTAACATAACGAGACTGATTCTAAAATCAAATATTGACCCTATCTAACACAATTTTTAATTCAGCTAATTCATCAGGTTTTGTAAATTTTTTCATAAGTCCCTTTGTATAGGACGAATAAAAATGCGCCTTGACTTTATAAATGAATTTATGCCACCAAGGTGCACTCAACCAAATGAAACTTCCACCATGTACAAATCCAAGTTTTATTGGTGGCATTGTTGGAACAATATCATAACCATCTACAACTCTAAAATGTGTACTTATTAATTCGTTTATTTGACTTGCATACTCTTTCAAACCTTGTGCAGGTGCACCAAAAGAAACTAGAGTAAGATTTGTTTTATTAACATTTCTATTTTTTACAAGATGACGAGCACATAAAGTTGCTACAGCACCACCTTGACTCATACCTGTCACAAAAATCTGTTTTGTACCAGCTCTAGAAATTATTTCATCAACCATTGTTTTTGATTTTTCCCAAATGCTGTAAAAACCAGAATGTATTGTGCCAAGTTCTTTTGTCTTTGTATGTTTTGTAGTTTCGTCAGAAATTGGTAATGCGAGAAAATCTAGTAACCAAGATTTTAAATTACCTTGTGTGCCAGCAAAAACAAAGACGATTCTGTTTTCTTCTTCACTAACAAAAGAAAAACATTCTTCGTGAATGCATTTTGTGATTTTTTTGTCTTTAAGAAAGTCATAGCTTTCAAATTCTTTTGCATGATTGCTTGACTCTGCATAACGCCACATGTCGACAATAACGTTCATGTTTGACTCCTTGTTTAGATTTTAATAAGAGTCAAATTAAAAACTTTAGAATATAAATAGAACATGAGTGCAGATATGAGTCCATGTTGCAAAAACAGTCGTCCTTCTATAAGACATCAAGTACCTTGCTATACTAACGATGATAATGAATTAGTTTTATGTTTTGGTGAAGCTGTAAAAGATGCAAAATCTATTTTTAGTTGTAGTGAATCTATGTTTAAGAAATTTCAAGATCATATCAAGGGAAGATCTACAGCTAGATTAACTCTAAAAAGAAGATATACTACACGTTTACCAACGTATAGTGCTCCACAGTTATGTCAGATTGAAGCACAGACCGCAGATATCATGAAAAACCTTGAACCTGTTCAAGAAAAAAACAAAAAATTTAGTTTTATTTTTAAAACAGAGGAAAGTTTTGAATAAACGACAATTTAAAAAACATCCAGAACTTTCTGTAAAGAATTTCAAATTGTGGAAAAAAGAACTTGATAAAGTCGCTGAGCCATACTTAGGCGAAAATTTGTCAAAAACACGTACTGATATAGAATGGCTTGAAGAATTTATAGGATGTACGCCAAGCGAAATTGTTACAGATGAAATAAGTTATAGTCAATGAAACAAAATAGACTTTTAATTCTTAAAGACAAAAAAGAAGAAATATTTGTACATTTTAAAGTAAGACTTTCAAAAAAAGCTTTTGACAGATTTGATAGTTTAGTTGATTCAGATGATTTTGTTGGTGTAATTAGATGGGCTAATAAAGTAACAGATAAAACTCTTGGGTTAAGATATCTTAAACTTTATTTTGAAAGATTAATAGAAAATCAAACAGATAAGGATTGATTATGTTAAATTTAGCGCAAATTAAAAAAATGCAGAAAAAAGTTGGTGCACAAGTTGACAAAGATATTGCAAAAAGAGAAGAAGAAGACAAAAAACGCAAACAACAAACATTTGTAACTGAAATTCTTCCTGAATTAAGGAAAATTAAAAGCAGTATAATTCATTATCAGAAGAAACATGCAAATCGCAAATCTGCATGTTTTTGCATTTGGGATAACAAAGTTTATCAACTAAAAAACGAAAAAGTTATAGCTATTAATGAAGTAACAAAGTCTGATTTATATACAAACATATTTGAAATTATTGGAGAAGAAGACAATAATAAAACATATTTCATGGTCAAAGAAGAAATTGCTATTCAGGAAGCAAAAATTCACGACTGGTTAATCGAGAATTATGCTAATTTAAAGATGATTAGTGTAAAAATTAAAAAAGGCGAAAAATCGCTTGTTAATATGAGTATTCTTGGCGGTTTGTCAACTGAGTTTTTAGATAAATTCCCAGGAAAGACACCTTTAGACTTTATAGAATATTTTAATGTTTTTGATTCTTTTATGATCAATAGTTTAAAAGAGTTAAGTGATAAAAATTAAAAAAACGTAAAAATTAAGTTTTCGCGTTTCTCTTTGTTTAATTCAGTTTCCCAAAATTTCATGTATTGGTCGTTAATACCACTTACAGAATTCAAAACATTAAGGACGTAAATATTTGGTAAGATATGTGGATTTGCTTTTCTAAACTCTGTTTCATCTAAATTAAGATACTTGCAAACAAACAATCCAACAGCTGGAGATCTTGAGATTCCTGCGGCACAATGTATAAAGAGTTCAGGTATTTCCATAGCATTTACTTTATCAATAAAATTAATTATTGATTTTGCTTGTTCTTCTTTAAACAAAAACGATGTAGATTTTTTTTGAAGACTAAGTTTATTATATTCATCTAGAGTCAAATCGCTGAATTTTACGCTTAAAATTTCATTACATCCAGCTTTTGACAATGTTTCTCTATTAAAAGGAGTGATTAATTCTTGAGAACCCCAAATAGAAATCAAAGCCCATGGAGATTTTGAAAATGTCATTGAATTATCGATTATGTATTCGACTTCTCTTCTTTGTTTTGTCATTATTTTTTTAATCATTTTTTTCCTTTCAATATGATATAAAATAAGTATTGGAGAGCACACATGAAAACTATAATTGAAATTACAGTCGAAAATGGAAATTGCAAAGAATGTGATTATGCAACAAAAATACCTGTACCTTATTTGAATTCGTTTGCTGCTCGTTGGAAATGCATTTTATTTGATGAATTCATTACAGATGTAATACTTGCTACTATTGAAGCTTATTGCGAAAAACCCAGACAATGTGGCTTATGTCGTCAATTAATAGAAAGACACAATAAAACACCTGAACGTTAGGGAAGGAAGAACTATGGCTTTTAGATGTAAAAAATGTGGGAAAGTATCAAAAGACAAGCTGTTAACATCATTTAAAACGTTTTTCAAAAAACAATGTTGTCCGGGTTGCAAATCAACACAGTTTACTGAGATTGATACAGTATCATTCGACTTCTATTCTTTAATTTATACTTCAGATTTTGTTGAATCTTTTACTTCTGATTCTGAAGAATGTATGAGAATACCCCATGAAATTGATTCACACAAATCAACTTTGTCAAGTCATCATCACAGTTTCAATGAAGCACCAAGAATTTGTGAAGAACCAATAACACATCATAGTAATTTTGATTCACATTCGCACTCTCATTATGATCACAGTTCTCATGACAGTAGCTCGTATGATAGTAGTTCTTCATATGACAGTAGTTCTTCTTGCGATAGTTCATCATGTGATTGCGGGAGTAGTTGTGATTAAATGGGAACAGAAATTGAAAGAAAGTTTTTAGTTTCTGGGGACTTCCCAAAAAATAACGCACACTATATTGTGCAAGGTTATATTGATAAGTCACTTGGGAATTTAAGTGTATTTGAAAATTGCCTAGTTATTTCAGATAAGAATTTTTACCATAAAATTGACATTGGTTTAGATTCTAAAGAAATACTAGAAAATATTTCGCATGACGAAAAAGGAGAACTAATTTTAAGTGATATTGAGACAGCAAGAATTAGAGTAAAAAACAATGCACATAGTAAATACGAATGGTTTACAAATATTGGGCAGAGTTATATAACTATAAAAGGCAAAACAACTACACAAGGAACGCCCGAGTTTGAATATCCTCTTCCATTATTTTGTGCTCGCTATTTCTTAAAGAAGTTGACAAAAGCATATATTGAGAAAATTCGTCATTATGTTTATTTTGAAAGTAAGTTATGGGAAATAGACGTTTTTATTAATCCTCCAAATCTTGTAATAGCAGAAATAGAACTTTCAAAACCTGATGAAGAAATAATTATTCCAGAATGGGTAGGTGAAGAAGTGACAGGTAATCCTGCATACTTTAATTCGCAAATAATAAAAAAGATCGAGATAAAGTAATGCAACAACCTTGTCCTGAATGCAAAGGAAGAAAATACTTAATAAACAATGTTACTTATATGAACGAGCAATGCGTGTCATGTAAAGGTTCTGGTGTAAAAGGTGGGAGAAAAAAGTCTGACGAGACTCCGAAAAGTGAATTACACTGAGTAGGCCTCACCCCATTTTGCTATGGTAATTTTAATAAATTTGTTCGATATAAACTATCACTATGAAAAGCATAAACGATTTCGACTATAAAAATATGATTACTTTGACACAAAGTATGATATCCTTGTCATACTTTGATAATGATGGTCCTATAAAAGTCGAATTTGATTCTGGTCATGAAAAACTTGTTATTGTAACAGGAGACAATGCAACAGGAAAATCTTTTATAAGAAGAGTCTATCATGCTGTCATTAGACTGACAAAAGATGAAGTAATGCATCTTTCTCAAGAGGGACGATGTTCATCAGGTATTCCTGCTGCAATGATTTATGGAGATGAATCATATAATTCTACAGGTTATCTTACTTCTTGTACAGTAAGTACGGGAATTCGTTCGTGCAAAGAACGTACAACACCTCACTACATTATTTGGGATGAACCTGACATTGGCTTGTCAGAGAAATATGCAGGAGGAGTAGGTGTCGAAATTAGAAAATTTGTAGAAAATCTTTCTGAACATACAAAAGGTGTTATTGTAGTTACACACAGCAAAGCTATTGTCAGACAACTTGTTTCTTTGAATCCATCACATCTTCGTGTTGGAGGTTGTCCTGATTTTAAAACTTGGTTAAATAGATTTGAAGAGCCTGGAAGTCTTGAAGAACTTGAAGAACGAAATCATGCTGTTTTTCGAGAAATCCAGAAAATTTTAGATTCTAAGGAATGACAATGTTAACTTCAGAAAAAGTGACAGAAATGTTTCTTGATTGTTTCTTCACTGAAGAGGAAATAAGCGGCGCAACAAAACCGCCTGAAAATGCTATAAAAGTTGAAGGAATATCTACAAAAGTCGCATTTCATCCTGAGCGTCTTGAATCCCACCGTGAAGATGTTAAAAAATGCTTAGAAGAACTATCCTCTCAATATCAGCCTGATGCAGGAGGTGGTTATACATTTCTTGATATGTGTTTTACAAAAACCGGTGAGCAATGGACAAGCTATCATAAAGTAATGGAACAGTTATGCATTTTAGCGATAGGTTTAAATCTTGGAAGTTTCTTATTACCAAGAGTAATGTGGTCAAGTCTTCCAGGTGGTTTACCTTATTTTGGTGTGAAAAAATAAAATGCACTCATATCGTGAAGAATTTAAAAAAGAGACAGGAATTTCATGGAAAAATGGAGATGGAGAACCAGATATCGAGTATGTTGAATGGCTTGAGAAAAAACTCGGGTTTGTAAAAAACTTGATATGTCCAAAATGTAGAGATAGTGGAGAAAATGTCGAAATAAATCTCGTTAAAAAACCTGAGTGCATTGGTGTTTGTCAATGTGGTCATAGATGGAATTTAGAATGAATATTCAAAATCAAGCTGATGTCCGACAGCTTACTGATGACGAGAGAATAATAATTGATGAATTATATAAAAGCAAAGTCA
>Ga0116157_10003644_pt1 | contig 14670 bp, 14 predicted proteins | sample AD_UKC048_MetaG_FD_89882 | JGI IMG/M metagenome (GOLD analysis project Ga0116157, IMG submission 89882) | Active sludge microbial communities of municipal wastewater-treating anaerobic digesters from USA - AD_UKC048_MetaG | ecosystem: Engineered > Bioreactor > Anaerobic > Digestate | place: USA...
ATGGCACACAATATTAAGAAGTTGGCAGTTGGATAGACCGCAGTTTCTTATTTTTTTGCCTCTGTGCCAAATCTAACCAAAAAAGAGGCCGATCCAACTTGCTTTTGGGTCAGCCTCTCGGCGTAGACCTATTCCTTAGCCCTCTCCTGGGAGAGGGTCGGCGCAGCCGGGGTGAGGGTTAGAATTTTCCTTTAACTTTTTCCTTGATCCTAGCGCACACTTCATGAAAGTGATTATCGATCTCATCATTTGTAAATCGAAGCACTTCAATACCATAGGAGTTCAAAATCTTAGTGCGCTCGATATCCTTTTGTCGATTTGCAGGATCAAAATGTTGCCCGCCATCAACTTCAACCACTAGTCGAGCAGCGTGGCAGTAGAAGTCGACTATGAAATCATTGATCACTTTTTGTCGGTTGAACTGAACCTCAAAATCCCGTAATAAATCGTACCAGAGATGCTTTTCTTGCCTTGTCATTCGTTTGCGGAGATTTCGTGCAACAGGGGAAAGGAAGGGATTTTTCGGTAATGGCATCTGATTCTTTTCTGCGTCAAGTTCTTATGATGTTAGGATTTTACCTCATCCACCGCAAGCGGTCCCCACCTGCCCTGTCTTGCCATGGGTTCCCCAAGGAGAAAGCAATTTCGCTCCATTGCCGCCTTGAATTAACAGAACATTTGTGCTATTCTATACTCATGTGATTCCTTCCACAAATTAGCACCTTAACAAATAGGTTTTTCCGCTCAATCCGCCCGCCTGCGCTATCAAAAAACACCGGAAATAGCGGAAAAAGTGGAAAAACCTCAACCAGGAGCACCGCTGAGCCATCGCTAACCGCAAAGGTTGCCACCCCGGATTCCATAAACCAGGGTGAGGGTAAGGTAAAGCGGACAGAGAAATGATTTGCAAAAATGCAACAAAAAACCGAAATTCGCAAAGATCCTACCATTCTGCCCTATCATAAAACGTTGCAATTCTTGCAAATCAAAGCGCAACTTAGCCTTCCCCAATGGGGAACCCGTGACAGGTCAGGGCAGGTGGGGACCACTTGCGGTGGATGAGAGTTTAGTAGCCTTCCCCTTTGGTGAACCCGTGACAGGTCAGGGCAGGTGGGGACCGCTTGCGGTGGATGAGAGTTTAGTAGCCTTCCCCTTTGGGGAAGGGGGACCGCTCGCGGTGGATGAGAAATGCCTTTGCCAACTGCTACCCTCACCCCGGCTACGCCGAACAGAATCCTGCACTATAATTACCCCATCCAACCATCCATCTTCCCCAGGAGGCGCACTGTGAAATCCGATAAATTGAAAACCTTCAACTACTCCATCGGCATGTTCGGCACGTCCATCCCCATCAACCTGCTCAAAACCTTTGCCTTCGCGTACTACGTCGACACCCTCGGCGTCACCACCGCGCAATGGGCCATGATCATGCTGATCTACACCTTCATCGACGCCGCCGACAACCTGGTCTATGGCTTCCTCTCGGACCGCACCCGCACCAAATGGGGTCGGCGCCGCCCCTGGCTCGTGATCGGCACCCCGCTGCTCGTGCTCGGGCTGATCCTCTTCTATAGCACCCCGGCTGGGCTCGAAGCCAACGCGCTCTACATCTACGCCATGCTGTTCTACATCTTCACCGGCACGCTCGACTCGGTCATCAACGCCAACTACGGCGCGCTCTTCCCCGAACTCTTCACCACCGATGCCACCCGCGCCAAAGCCAACGCCCTGCGCCAGGCTTTTCAGCTGGTGGCGATGATCATCAGCATCGCCCTGACCCCGATGGTGGTCGACGCGCTCGGATGGTCCACGACCGCGATTGTGTACGGCCTGCTCGGCGGAGCGGTGATCATCTACATGGCGCTCACCAGCCACGAGAAACCCGTCACCGAAGAAGAAAAGAAACCCCAACTGTGGGATAGCGTCAAGACGCTCCTGACGAACAAGAAGTTTTGGGTGGCGGGCATCACCAACGCCTTCTACAGCGCCGGCATGTCGCTGGTGATGGCCGGTCTGCCAATCTACGCCAAGTACACCCTCAAGATCAGCAGCGGGCGGCAGTCGCTGCTGTTTGGCGGTGTGCTGCTGGTGGCGATTGGCTCGGTGGCGGTTTGGGCCAACTGGGTCAAGAAGTATGACCTGGTGAAGGTCTGGCGCTTTGCCATTGCGGCGCTGGCGCTGGCGTACATCCCGCTCTACTTCGCCAACAGCTTCTATGTGGCGCTCGCGTGTGCCATGCTGGTGGGTTTCGGCTTCGCCGGCGTGATCACAACCATGGACCTGATCCACTCACGCATCATGGACGAGGACCAGGCCAAACACAACGTACGCCGCGAGGGCATCATCAGCAACGCGCTGGGCTTCATGAACCGCCTGAACGGACTTTTCACCAGCGCTGCCTATGCCCTCCTGGGAGTCCTGTTTGGATATGTTTCGGGTGAAGTCCCCGGCCCCCAGCCCGGCACCGCCGCGCGCTTTTTGCTGACCATCTTCCCGCTTGTGATGATGGTCCTCAGCTTGGGCTTCTCCTTCCTCTCCGACTTCAAGCGCATCCCCCTGGACGCGAGGGAAGAGGAATGATCATTGCCTTCCCTTTTGGGGAACCCATGTCAGGTCAGGGCAGGTGGGGACCACTTGCGGTGGATGAGGTGTTTATTAGCCTTCCCCTTTGGGGAAGGGGGACCGCTTGCGGTGGATGAGGTGTTTATTAGCCTTCCCCTTGGGGAAGGGGGACCGCTTGCGGTGGATGAGGAATGCCTTTGCCAACCTCAACCCTCGCCCCGGCTTCGCCTCCCCCTCCCATATGAGGCTGGAGTGAAATTGTTTGGATTGCAAAAGAAATGTTCTTTTAAATAGAAAGGACCCAACGTGGCGCTAATACAAATCGATCATGATTCTGATAAAGTAGGGGTCAATTTGCCCCTCAATCTCATCCTGCCGGATGATCTCACGCGCGGCGGCAAACCGCTGGAAGAGCGCAAAGTGCTCTACCTGCTGCATGGGCTTTCCGATGACGCCTCCGCCTGGCAGCGCTATACCAACATCGAGATCCTCGCCCGCGCGCACGGCCTGGTGGTGGTGATGCCCACCGCCGGGCGCAGCTTTTACGCCAACATGGCGAACGGGCAGGCTTACTTCAGCTACATCACCGAGGAGCTGCCCGCCTGGCTCGCGGCGACCTTCTGCATCTCCAGCGCGCGCGAGAACACCTACATCGCCGGCATATCCATGGGCGGCTACGGCGCGTTCAAAGCGGCTTTTCTACGCCCGGATCTATACTCCGCTGCCTGCAGCCTCTCGGGCGTGCTGGCACTCAACATATTTTTCGCGCCGCCCGATAAAATCGAAAACCCTGCGCTCATGCACGAGTTTGACATGATCTTTGGTGGACTGGAAGGACTTTCGGGGAGCTTGCACGACCCGATGACCTGGCTGAGGAACGCTGCTGTGAGCCCCGCTCCCCTGCCCCGCCTCTACGCCGCCTGCGGGTTGGAGGACGACCTGCTTCAGCTCAACCGCCTATTTGTTCACACGGCAGCGCAGCTTGGCGTTCCGCTGCACTACCAGGAGGAACCCGGCGGGCACGAGTGGATCTTCTGGCAGAAACAGATAGAGAAATTTATCGTCGCCCTTTGATATTGACGGCACATTAATAAATAAAGGTCGGGTGCTATAGGAGCAAATATACCCGACCTATTGCGCTGATTTCCTTCCAAGCGCTGGAATCTTTTTATCCAGCCTTTTCCGGGAACCAGTGCCTGGTGCGGTTGACATAGCGCGTCAACATCAGCATCACCGGCACTTCCGTGAGCACCCCAACCGTGCAAACCAGCACGACCGGTGAATCCGGACCGAAGAGGGTAATGGCGACCGCCACCGCCAGCTCGAAGAAGTCCGAGGCGGCGATCAGGGATGCTGGCGCGGCGATGTTGTGCGGCAGCTTTGCGACGCGGCACAATTGGTAAGAGAAAGCGGCGGAGATGATGTTTTGCAGCACCAGCGGAACCGCGATCAGGAGCACATTGAAGGGGTACTTCAGGATCACGCTGCCCTGAAAGGTGAAGATGATAATAAGCGTCAGCAGCAAACCAATCGTGGTAATGCTGTCGAACTTGGGCACGAATTTCTCGTTGAAGAATTCCAAGCCCTTGCGCTTGATCAACACCACCCGGGTGATCGCCCCAGCGGTCAGCGGGATGACCACAAAAAGGATAATGGAAAAAATCAAGGTGTTCCAGGGGATTTGGACCTTGTTGATGCCCAACAAAAAGGTAACCCACGGCACAAAAAGGACGATGATCAACAAGTCATTCACCGAGACCTGTACCAGGGTGTGGGCAGGATCACCTTTGGTGAGGTTGCTCCAGACGAAGACCATCGCGGTACAGGGAGCCACACCCAACAAAACCGCGCCAGTCACGTAATCGCGTGCCAGCTCGGTGGGGATGAAGGCTTTGAAAATGACATAAAAGAAGAGGGATGCCAGGCCAAACATTAGCAGAGGTTTGATCAGCCAGCTGCTGCCTGTCGAGATCACCAATCCGAGCGGGTTTTTGCGCACGTTTTTGATGGACTGAAAATCAATCTTCATCATCATCGGATAGATCATGATCCAGATCAGGATGGCGATAGGAATATTTTGATTGGCGTATTGGATCTTGCCAAGGAAATTCGGTATGCCGGGCAGATACTTGCTGATCAGGATTCCGGCCGCCATGCAGAGCAGCACCCAGACAGTCAGATATTTTTCAAAGAAACCGATACCAGCAGATTTTTGCTGTGCCATAACTTAGCCTCTGATCTTTTTTAATAGTGCTACCACTTCCTCGGTCTTGAGCACTTTGCCATAAGAGACAACTTTGCCATCCACCACCAAGGCAGGGGTGGTCATGACCCCGTAGGATGCGATCTGTACAAAATCTCTGACGTGATCGATGGTGGTATCCATGCCTAGCTGCTCCAGGGCTGCCACAGTTGCCGCTTCAAGCTGGTTGCACTTAGCACAGCCGCTTCCCAGCACCTTGACGCTCGCGCCTTCCGCTTTGGCACTTTCAGCGCTGACAAAGTTGACTTCGTCAATTGGACCACAGCACTCTGGACCTTCGTTTTTCTTCTTTCTAAAATTGGACAATACCATGATTAATTCCTTTCTAAATGATTTCAGCAACAGCTGCTCGCGTAGTCACAGCCAGATTTGTTGCTCTTTCCGTTGTAAAAAACACTTAGGTTTTTGGGCAAGGTGTACTCATTTTCAGCACAACAAGGCGCGCCTCGTGACCCGAAAACCACTTTCAAGATCGCCTCTGCGAGCATCTCCTGGGGAGGCACTTCGTAGCTTTGCCCTTCATATTCGAAGATCCGGCAATCCACAATGGAACCACTGATATCACTGCAGCAGTCGCAGGGGTTCTCCTGCACGTTCAAACAAATATCCTGCCCATTCACACGGACGGTGGGGGACGATTCAAAGCGATACTCTTGGGCAAGTTCCGGTGTTTCCATTTTTGTCTTGCGGTATTCCAGTGTGTACCCGGCAAGCTGCAGTACGGGAGTCAGCTTTGTAAGCACTTCCTCCAGCACTTGTTCGGTGCCGATACAACGATCGCAAACTTGTAGGTCCAGGTAGAGATACTCCACCAGAACGGGCTTGGGCTTCCTGCCTTCAACTTTGGCAGTTTGGTATTTTTTCAAGGGACTCAGATCAAGCGGCATGAATTCCCTCCTATCATATGAATGATTGAATAGCATTGAACAGATAGCCCACAAGAATGATCCCGATGACGCAGATTGCCACAAACAGCGCCAGTAGTTTTGGTTTGATCGCCTTTCGCAGCATGACCAAAGACGGGATCGAAAGGGTGGTGACCGACATCATGAAGGACAGAACTGTGCCCAGCTGAGCGCCTTTGGAGAGCAGCGCTTCGGCGATCGGTATGGTGCCAAAAATATCGGCATAGAACGGTAAGCCTAGCAGCGTTGCCAGGAGGACGCCAAAGGGATTATCACGTCCGAGCAGGGTAACCACCCAATCCTCGGGAATCCAGTTGTGGATGAACGCGCCAATGCCGACACCTATTAATATGTAGGGAAACACCTTTTTAAAGGTGGAAACCATCTGTTCTTTAGCATATTCCAAACGGTCTTGCGTTGTCAGGTCAGGTGATTCAATATCCACATTGCCCGCCCGCAGAACGAAGCTCTCAATGTGGGGTTCCATGTGCAATTTCTCGATCAGGGATCCCCCCAGGATGGCAACCACCAGCCCGAGGATCACATAAAGCACGGCGATCCTTATGCCGAATATACTGGTCAGGAGCACCAGGGAACCAAGATCGACCATCGGTGATGAAATAAGGAAAGAGAATGTGACCCCCAGCGGCAAACCTGCTGAGGTGAAACCGATGAAAAGCGGAACGGACGAGCAGGAGCAAAACGGGGTGACCGTGCCGAGCAGGGCTGCGATGGTGTTTGCACCTAATCCGTGGAAACGGCTAAGAATTTTTTTGCTGCGTTCCGGAGGGAAGAAACTTTGGATATAACTGATGAAAAAGATCAGGAAGCACAAAAGCAGGGTAATCTTGATGACATCGTAGATGAAGAATTGCAGGCTGCCAACCCAGCGATTGGCTGTGTCGAGACCAAAAGACGTAAGCAGCCTCCCTACCAGGGCATTCAGCCACTGCATACCCAGGATTTGATTTTGAATGAAGTCCCAAATTGAGGTTGTCATGAAATACGCTTTCTAAAGGTTATGTGTGATTTCCGGGAGAAGAGGTTCAGTTTTCGCAGCAATCGCACTGATCTGGATCACCGGAGATGGCGGTAAGTTGTTGGACGAGTGAGACAGCCGCGGGAGCGCCTTCGGGGCAAATACGATAATACGTCCATTTGCCATCCTGCCGGCTGGTGACAATCCCGGACTCAAGCAGGACCTTCATGTGGTAGGAAAGTCCGGATTGCCCACAGTCAAGATTTTCCAGTAGTTTGCAGGCGCACTTTTCGCCACCACGCAGCATTTCCAGCACGCGTAGACGGGTTTCGTCACAAAAAGCCTTGAACACACGTGCCTGGCTTTGATAATCGTTTTCCATACCTGCCTCACATAAAATATTTTTGATGTATGCAACTATAAACCTCGTGGCAGTGTTTGTCAATGCTCATATATTCTTATATCTTGAAAGGTTCTGGGTTTTTGGAACGAAAACACCTTACAAGCCTTGGATAATTTCTCCTTTTGGTTTACAATATAGAAGGAGAAGAAAATAGAGAAATCCACCAGTCGCTCCGGAAGAGGATATTAAAAAGTGCCCCGTTTCTGGCGATTATTATTGATATCTTTAATTATCGTGCTCGTGCTTTACGGCATATACTTCGCCCTGGGCAGACCAGTAATCCCCCTGCCAACCATCCCATACAAAGTTTCACCCGGACAGCCACTTCATTCCATCATTAAAGCAGATGGAGCTGATCAGATCAAGCTTACGCTAAACACTAATGGCGAAATTGAGATTACCTCAGCGGATCAATCCGTGGTTTCGCTGGACTATACGCCGGAAACTTTTGATAACACTCTCGACCTGGGCGAGAGATTGCTTATTGCACAAAAAACCGTCCAAAGTAATGGAGATGCCCCTGAAAGTTCTACTTTTATGCGGAAGTTGATAAACTGGGCTATCGCCTATTACTACCATATTGTCCGTTTTCGCTTGTCCGTTTTACTCACAGCTTTACCTTAAATAAACGCGTAGTAATCATTTAAAAACGAAATAGAGGAAATAAACATGAACAAAACACCTACTTTCATAAAATTGCTTCTAGCAATTGTCCTGGTCCTCGGAATTGTGATGACACAGCAACCCCCAATGGCAACTGCTGAGATCGCGAAACAAGAAGGCCCAACCAATACCGTCCATATTGATGTCACCTTTGACCCCGGAACCAAAACCTACAGCCTGGGTGGTTTCTCAGCGGAGGAGTTGCGCCAGGTGGGTGCGCCCCAATTCCCGGATGAAATCTGGCAGGTTCTGGGTATGCTCGACACTGCCACCCTCAAGATCGGGGGTGACATGATCGACGTCTACACAGGCGATCAGCAGTTACTTTCACTCGCCTGGGATGGACCCTCACGCGAGATTCTCTATTCGCTGCTGGGTGCTTATCTCGAGCTCGGAAACGGAAGAATTGACACAGAACGCGCCGAATCCTGGCTTGACAAGGCTGACATTGAGATCAGTCTGCGAGAGTCCAAGGAACTCAGCAATCCACTGGAGATCGCGCTCGCGACGCTTGTGCAGGTGCAGGTGAAAGATAACGGCGAGTTGAGCGTGGAAGGCTTCCCAACCGGGATGTCGCTCACCCCTGAGACGTTGGATATGATCAACGCGGCCAATGTTGAGAACCTCAAGCTTTGCTGGAACAAAGGCGTGATTGATTTGCAGGTGAACGGTCAGGTACTGCCTCAGGTAACCCTGTACCAGGGCGGCTTGGGCGTGATTGACAAGGCGTTCGGGCTCAACCTCGGCGATCTTACCCCGATCTTTGGCTCAAGCTTCGGCGCTGGACTGGTCATCGGCGATGCCGACCCGGTCACGGGCGAATGCATGCCCTAGGTTCCAACCTGGCATAAGAGAGAAGAAACCTTTCTATTAATAGAAGGAGGGCTGCCCCTGCAATATTGGGGACAGCCCTTCGTGTTTTATTTTATTTGCTTGCAGAATGGCATTGCGAATAACGCACCTGGCTCGATTGGTCTTTTAGGAAATCCTGGAATTAATTCCCCCCAAGCAACAAAACAGCTTACAATCAATCCATCAACTTTGCTTAAGGATGCCAGATGAACGAGATGAACCTCCACCGCCACATCACACCCACCGAACAAGGGCTCTACCTATTACTGCCTTTTGAAATGCCCGACAACACTGCCCAGCTGAATCTGAGCTATGCGTATCAGACTAACACCAGCGAGCTTATAGGTGGGACTGGGGGTGAGTTTTCCGGGACCAGGCGCGCGAACATCGTTGACATCGGTCTGATTGCGCCAGATGGCATGCAGGTGGGAGCCAGCGGCTCAAGCCGTTCGGAGATCATGGTTTCTGAGGTCTCAGCAACCCCTGGATACCAACCGCATCCACTTACACCGGGAAGCTGGCAGATCATCCTTGGCGCGTATGTGATCGCCCCGGAGGGCGTTGACGTGAGCGTTACGCTTGAATTTACCCCAAAAGTTCCCGGCTGGCTTTGCGGTGACCTGCATGTGCACACGCTTGCTTCAGATGGCAGTCTGCCACTGGACCATCTTGCGGAGCACGCCCGCATCCATGGTCTGGATTTTATCGCCATCACCGACCATAACCAACCGGTCAAACGCGCGTCTTTTCCGAAAGTGGAGGGGCTCACGATTATCTCTGGGCAGGAATGGACGCACTACAAGGGTCACAGCAATTTCCTGGGGCTTGAGCAGCCTTATCAGGGCAGTTTTATCGCCAATAGCCAGGAAGAAGCGCAGAAAATTTTCCACGAAGCTCACCAGAATGGCGCTCTGATCAGTATCAACCATCCTTACGAGGCGAATTTTGGCTTTTGCTATGACCTGGACTTATTGGATTACGACCTGATTGAAATCTGGAATGGACCAATGCGCCCCACCAACCTGGAAGCTATCGCCCGGTGGGATGGGATGCTCAAGGCTGGCCGCAAGCAGGTTGCCACCTGCGGCAGCGATTATCATGAAGACACCTTCTTCCAGCGCCTGGCAAGCCCTTGTATCTACGTTCTGGCTGATTCCGCGAGCGAGTCCGACATCCTCGCGGCTGTCAAGGCCGGCCGGAGTTACTTTACCTTCAGCCCCACCAAACTTCAGCTGCTACTGGATGTAGATGGGCAGACCTATGGCTCCAGCCTTGACTGGCGGGAAGGCATGCAAGCCTCGCTGAAGGGGGTGGCATTAGAAAAAGGCGACGTCATCCGGCTAGTCACACGGGAGGGATCTCAGGATATCTTGACTGCTCCGGAAAGGGGAGACTTCAAAACTCTACTACCAGTAACAGCTCCCGGATACTGGCGTTTGGAGATCTGGCGAACTTTCTTTAGCTTCCTGCCACCTATGCCCGCTCTGGTCACAAACCCGATCTGGTTTGACCAGACCAATTAGAGCCGGAATTCTTTTCCTAATCTTCCAAGTTGTTAACCTTCGGCAAAGAGGGAGGCATCAGTTTCCAGTATTCTGATCACGATCAGCAAAAACATCTCAAACAAAAACCACATAAAAAATCCGGTTAAGAGCCAAAAGTCGGGATTTGGATCCGCTTAAGGGTGGAAAAAATCATATACTTTAGGTAACCCAATCACTCTCCAAACTGCAAAATAAAATCTTTCTGATTTTTACCGGTATCAGCGAAAGGACGGATTTATACGTCAGAAGTGATCAAGGGATTTGCCGCATTGACCCGGGGCGCCAAACTCAGCCCCTTTACTTTTGACGCGCCCCCGCCAAAGGGAAATGAAATACGCGTTAGCATCTCACATTGCGGAATCTGTGGATCGGATATCCATGCAATTGATGATGACTATTCAGTTTTCGATTTTCCAATAATTGCTGGTCACGAGGTGGTTGGTTACATATCCGAGGTGGGTTCAGAAATACCCGTCAGCAGAATTGGCGAACGCGTTGGCATAGGTTGGCAAGCCAGAGCTTGCGGTCACTGTGAGTGGTGTGTCAAGGGGGAGGTCCAGCTTTGCCTGGATGTGGTTAACAACAGCACATGGACGCCTTACGGCGGATTCTCAACCTCTGTCGTGGTCCAGGACCAGTTCGCCTATCCTTTGCCCGAGGACCTGCCATCAGAATCTGCAGCAGTGCTGATGTGCGCCGGAATAACTGTTTATACTACATTGTCACGATACTATTCCCATGCCGCACAAAAAATCGGCATCGTGGGTATCGGGGGATTGGGTCACCTGGCGCTTCAATTCGCATCAGCGATGGGATATGAGGTAACTGCCATCTCTTCCTCATCCAAAAAACGAGAGGAAGCCCTCGCGTTTGGCGCGAAGAATTATGTCGACACATCAGAGAAAGCAGCATATAAACCTTTTAATGGCTATTTCGATATGGTTCTTATTACATCCCAGGGGAATATCGACTGGTCAGAAATGCAATATATTTTGAAAAGACGAGGAAAGATCATTTTGGTTGCGTTCCCACATGTTGACATTGACCCCGTGGACCTGGTCGTACATGAATTGAGCATTCTTGGATCATTCGTGGGTACTCATGAAGATATGCAGAAAATGCTCGCGTTTGCCGCGGAACATCAGATCCGACCGATGGTTGAGATAATGCCCATGTCGCAGATCAATGAAGCAGTTGCCAAACTACGGCAGAATAAAGCACACTACAGGATTGTTTTAGTGAACGACCTTAAGTAAACATCAGCTGATAAGAAACCACGGTCAAACAAGCCTGGGAGTTGTACCTTGGAACCGGGTGCGAAATCGGAACCAAGTTAAACCAAAACACCCCTCATGTTGGTTGGTATCTATCTTGCGTAGCCTATATGATCAATACCCTTGTTTTGGTGTCTACGGTGTCGTTGGTTTGAGCAGGAAGTACCCAAAACCCAGTGCTAACCCCAGGTAGAGAATCACAGGACCCCAAATCAGGGCGTTGGCTTGACCTGATAACGCCAGGATCAGGGTAATTACAAAACCAATCGCGTCATAAATGAACAAAGCCCAGGTAATTGCAGTGCGTCCAATTGAAAATTCTGCATTGCGTCCAATCCAGGCGAGGAACAAATTTCCTATGAGCGAAGCGCCATATTCTTGCGCTGGAAATATAACTCCATTGAGTTTGTAACCAAACAGGCTGTAGAAGAACTCCGGAAAAAATAGGATGGGAATGCCTATTGATAGGCAAACGATCGCTTTGATGATCATAAGCGTTTTAAATTTCATAATATACCTTCTTTTTGGAACTATCGAACAAACTGGATACGCCCTTATTTTGGGTACTTCCATAATACAAAATATTGTGTGATTTTACAAGTATAAATCCAACTTCGTAGGGTTGGGGGGCTTACCCAATGCCTCCATCAGATAGAACGGCGAACTAGGTAAGCTGTAAAAGGGGGAAAAATAAGTGTCTATTTAAAAAACACATAAGCCCGGGATCACCCGGGCTTTCACTGTTGATCCAGCGCTATTTTTTTGGATTAAGCATGCCCCAGAGCCGTTGCCAGCCTGGTTTGGCGCGCAATTGACGCAAGCGAATCGTCCCGACGATCCCATAAGGGACAAAAAGCACAAAGATAACGTAGATTGCACCGGTGATAACGCTCGCAGATTCCCCGATGAACCGCCGCAGGGTGAAATCCAGGAGGCGAAGCGCAAACGCGCCAACGATCGCACCGCTGAGTGTTCCGACCCCACCAATCAGTACGATCAACAAGCCGGTGACGGTGTACGCCAGATCTGCCACGGCTGGACTGATTATTGGCTGGTACAACGCGTGCAGCATTCCGGCTGCTGAGGCGGTCAGCGAAGAAATGACCATAGCGACAACCTTAAAAATGGTGGTGTTGTAGCCAAGCATCTTCGCCCTGCCTTCATTTTCGCGGATGGCAACACAAACCCTGCCAGTCGGGGAGGCGACAAAACGGCGATAGAAAAGATAAGTCGCAACAAGCAATGTCAGCGCGATGGCATAGAAACGCAGACGCTCCGTCACCGGGCTGATAAACGCCGGCACAGGCACACCCTGCAAGCCCACATCTGCGCCTGTCAGGTTGATCATATCGCTGGACATGACAATAATATGAAAAACCGAGGCTAATCCCAGGCTTACCAGGGTGAAGGTGATACCCTTAACGCGCGGTAAGACCAGGCTGAAAAGCAGTGCCTGAACAATCGCTGCCAGCAAAACCAGCAAAACGACTCCCCAAAATGGCATGGTCAGCGTCTTAAGAGCGATACCGGTCAGATAAGCTGCGACTGCAAAGAACATAGCATGACCAAAGGACAACAAACCGGTTATGCCAAACAACAAATCAAAACTGAGTGCAAAAAGAGCCAGGATGAAAATTTCAATTCCCAGACCCTCAATAAATTTAGACAAACTGCCCTGGTTGCTCCAGATCATTCCCGGAGTTGAGCCTTCAAGCAGTCCAATCACGAACGGGATGATCAGCATGACTACGAAGAAGATCAGAATACCGCGGTTCTTTGTGAGAAAACTAGAGTTATTTTTCATTTCTACTCCTTGTTTCCCAACAAGCCGTGTGGCAGGATCAACAAAACAATCACCATCAGCAACACCGTGGAGGCGGGCACAAGGGGTGGCGAAGGTTTAAACACAGCATCCGTAAATGGCAACGGAATACCAATTTGGCCATATTTGATCATGAATTGTTGGATCAAGCCCACCAGGAGCGAACCCAAAGCCGCGCCCGGGAAACTCGTCAGTCCGCCAATCGCGAGGGCAATCAGCGCGCTCAGAAGCAATCTCTCTCCCATAATGGGAGTCAATCCGGAGGATGGCGCAGCTAACGCGCCACCAAAGGCAGCCAGTCCAACGCCTAGGGCAAATACCAGTGTGAACACCCGCCGAACATTGATTCCGAGCGCTTCCACCATCTGGCGGTCCTGCACACCAGCACGAATGATCATGCCGATGCGCGAGCGCTTAAGTAGAACCCAGACCAAAATCAGCACAATGATGCCAACGATCGGTATTAAGATTTCATCATACACCCTTACGCGACCACCTAAAAGCATGATAGTGGAGCAGTGGTTCTCGAACAAATCCGTTAGATTGGTGGCTGGGCAAGCACCGCCGGTGCCGGTGAAAAATTCAGGTTTTGGCCAGACAAATTCAGGTCGTCCCCAAACAGCCTGCACAATCTGGACACCGATCGTTCCCAGACCAAGTGTGAGCATGAGTTGGTAGATAGGGCGGTTGTACAGCGGGCGAATCAGGGTGGTTTCCATCAGAGCGCCCAATCCCACCCCACTAACGATCGCGATCAGGACCGCAATCACGAATAGCCAGTTGGTACTCATGGCATACATCCAGCTCGTTAATTGCGCATTGAATACAACAGCGAGGACGCCAACGAGCAATAGAATAACCGGCACTAAAAACTTGCGCCAGTTAATCGCTTGCGTTCTGCCCTCATCCCTGTTCAGCAAAGCGATGCCGAACGCCGAAATTGCGCTGGTCACCAAAAGACCTGCAATCGCGAGGAAAGGTGAGAGTTCATCAAAGGCAGCCTCAGCTGGAATGATCCGCAAGTCCTGATCAGCCATATAGGAGTAAGTGATCGGGCTCTCAGAATAATTGTTCAGGTCCCACACTGCGATGGGATAGCGCGTAAGAACCAGCGCCAACAGCCCAAAACCTATCAAGATCAGAATCCAGCCAAAAGTTTTTCTGGGCTTCGCAGCCAATTTGACCAATCCTGCCAGACGCCCCCAAAGGGCTGATAATGAGAAACCAGCCAGGATTAGCAGAACCGGTGTTAGGACATCGATGAAAGTATCAGGGCGTACATACACAGTCCATCCCACGTAAGCGCCGATCATGTACAGGGTACCCTGGGCAAGATTGAGCACATCCAACAGACCGAAGATTAGTGAGAAGCCGGCTGCCACCAGGAACGTGACTGAGCCCAC
>Ga0116157_10003663_pt1 | contig 14623 bp, 12 predicted proteins | sample AD_UKC048_MetaG_FD_89882 | JGI IMG/M metagenome (GOLD analysis project Ga0116157, IMG submission 89882) | Active sludge microbial communities of municipal wastewater-treating anaerobic digesters from USA - AD_UKC048_MetaG | ecosystem: Engineered > Bioreactor > Anaerobic > Digestate | place: USA...
ACAACTGGTATCTTTTACATCCTTGTAAGTACCCGGCTGATTCAGTTCATGCGAACTGAGTCCGGTACCTGCGGCGGGTGAATAAGGCTGAATACTCACACTTTCATAGAGCAATCCTTTTTTGTACAACTCACTCAGCAACCACCACAGGGTTTCAATGTATTCATTTTTGAACGTGATATAGGGATCATTCAGGTCTACCCAGTAGCCCATCTTCTTTGTGATATCATCCCACTTGTCCTTATAACGCAATACGGCTTCGCGGCATTTTTTATTATAGTCTTCAACGGAAATTTTCTTCCCGATGTCTTCTTTCGTAATACCCAGTTCTTTCTCCACCCCCAGTTCAATCGGCAGTCCATGCGTATCCCAGCCGCCCTTGCGTTTTACCTGGAATCCTTTCATGGTTTTGTACCGGCACACCATATCCTTCAGGGTACGGGAGATCACGTGATGGATCCCGGGCATCCCGTTGGCGCTGGGCGGGCCTTCATAAAAAACAAAGGGGGTCGCACCTTCACGGAGGGACACACTTTTTTCAAAAGCCTGATTTTCAGTCCAGTCTGACAGGATTTCCTGTTCAAATGCGGGCAGATTTAAGCCGGTAAATTCTCTGTATTTAGCACTCATAGCCATTCTAAAATGGCTGCAAAGTTACGAAATAAAACGGCCCTTTCCGGCCCCAAATAAAAAAGGGTCCGCCAGGAATAGCAGACCCTTTCACCATTAACCATTAACCTATCCTTTTTTGAGCCAGACGGCTTCAAAAGCGGGATACCCTCTTTCCCCGTTTTGGGTCAGCGCGGTAAAGCGGAGTTTATAATAATTATTATCGCCATCTTTTACAATGTAATAGCGGTCAGAACGCACAGCGGGTGAAACGCCGGGCCCTCCTCCGGAACGCCAGTCGGCCGCAATAGCATTCTGTGTAGTCAGGAAAGTTTGTGCCGGCACGTCAGTAGCGGTAAAATCAGCAAACGCTTTTGTCGTATTCATCACTTTAGCAATACTCACATTCCGGTTGAGCAGGATGATATCCTGAAAAAGATAGGGCACTTCCCCCGCTCCGAAATTGGTGACATTGGAGAAATAGGTCCAGGCCAGGTCCCATTTCTTTTTGGCCGGCTCAACGGCTGCTGCCCCGTTATCAAATGAAATGTATTTGAAGAAATAGTTTTCGTCTTTTGCAATATCGATACTGGTAAAATTTGCAGCACTGATATCAGCATACTGCAACGTATAGCCGCCGCTCGCATTACGGAGTACCCGGATCTTTTTCCAGCCCCTGGCAGGAGCCGGGTTACCGGGAGCCAGTCCGCGGTTGACGATATATACTTTGTTTTCCTCAGCGGTGGCGCTGATGGCCGCCATTGCAGTACGGCTCAGGTCGCCATTCGGATAATCGATATAAGGTAATGAACTGGCAACAGGAGCAAACTGGTTAAAGGCTACTTCCGTACTGAAGCCGGTGGTATCCGCAGCCGATACCTGGTTCAGGTCATTTTTATTGAGCTGCCTGGCCATCATAGCAGTAGAGGAGTTCAGAATAACCCGGAACTGATCATTACCGGTATAAAAACCGAGATCCCAGTTATTGCGGTTTACACTGGTCTGCCGGTTGGCACTGAGATCCATAAATACTTTGTTACTGTACAACACCCCGCCCCCATTGATGGTCATGGCCGGCTGCTGGGCAATCAGTTCTGCAAAACTGAGCGTAAACCGACTGGTTACGCCCACAGAAACTTTCTGAGTCGTTTGTCCGAGGTCAAACACGATTTTCTCATCACCATCAAATAAGACCCCGTTCACTTTATTCAGTACAAAGCTTACTTCATTAGCTCCTGCCGGTACATTCACCAGCAGTTTGCCTGCCACTACACCCGGAACGGTGGTATAATCAATACCATAGGCCAGATCCTGTTCGGCCAATTGAACCGTAACCGGAAGTATTGAATCTGTAAAACGGGACAACTTGAGTTTTACCGTAATAGTGGATTCCGTTGCGGTAATTCCCTGTTCGGATGATTCGAAAGCCACATAGGTGTCCGGAAGATCGGCCGTCCTTTTACGGCAGCCGGCTCCCAGGATCAGAATGCCGGTAACCAGGAGGGTGAGTCGTATGAATTTTTGTTTCATTGTATAAATATTGTGGGGTGATTATTTTTTATTCCAGTTAAACAACAGGGAGGCAAAGGCGGAGCGGCCGGTGGCCACACTCAGTCCGCCGCCGTTATGTATTCCCCCGGCAATAAAACTGCTCCGGATCCGGTCCACATTCAGCAGATTACGCACGCCTGCATTGAGCCGCAGGAAAGAGGTCAGTTTTTTATTGACCGTAAAATCGGCCATATGATACCCTTCCTGTTCAGACAGCACGATATCAGGGCCACTGGTTACATAACGGGGACGCTTACCTGTAAATTTATAGAACAGGTTCAGGTCCAGTCCGATCCTTGTAAAACTATAAGAGGCATTGAGGTTGGCTTCGGCCGACCAGAGCAATTCATTGAGTGATTTATCCGCCTCATATTGGTCATTATAAAAACCGGTATAAGAGGCTCCGGCAGCGATTGACCAGTTACCAGAGGTCAATCCGGTCGTAAGATTGGCTCCCGCCGTTTTACTTCTTAAAATATTATAAAGACGTGCCGTATCTGAGGTCTGGGTAAATACATAATCGATCTGGTTTCTTACATCATTGTAAAATCCTCCGAGTTGTGCGGTTAAGCGGAGATCGTCATTCAGTTTTTTCTTCCAGCTTAACGCGCCGGTGAAACTATGGGAGGTTTCGGCTTTCAGATCCGGATTGCCCACTACCTGGTGATTGGCATCAAAGAAACTGAAATAGAGTTCGCGCAGGGAAGGTGAACGGAAACCGCGGGCATAGGAAAGACGCAGATCAAGCGCATTGCTCAGCTGGAATTTTGTATTCAGTGAAGGGATGACGGGAGGTGCATCATATACTGAATTGCGGATCATGCGAAGACCGGGGCGGATATTGATTTTTTCATTCGGCGTGATCTCCGAACTGATAAAGAATGCGTAATCATTCACTTCGTTAGCACCGGCTTTCAGTCGCTCCCCATCCCCTTTGTCGAGATTTATATCCACCCCTGGCTGGAAACTGAATACGGTATTCAGTTTATAAGCGGCGGTAGCTCTTAAGGTAAATCCTGTAAAATTCACTACAGCGTTGCGTCCTTCTCCCATATCCAGTCTTACATCCCCATCTGTTTTATTTAAGGTGGTGGAGTATACCTGGCGACGATAATCAGTAAAAGCTGATTGCAACTGGAAATTGAGTTTGTTGTTGGCAAAATAGCTGCCCTGAAACTGGTGCATCAGCCTGCGTGAAAGGTATTCCTGGTCATAGGCCAATGTGTCTCCGGTAATGGCATCCGGGAAGGGCAGGAAATTACCGGGATTGGTGATTACTTCATCCAGTCCGTCGATGCGGTAACGCAGGTTGAGCTTACCGTTATTATAACCCAAAAAACCATTCACCAGGCGCTGGTCTTTTTTATGCCATACCAGTTCGCGGGCAACGGCCGTATCTTTCCAGCCACCAAAAAAATTATGCGCTATGCTTCCACCGGCTTCCCAGCTTTTCTTTTTCCAGGTAAGCCCCAGTTGCTGATTGTGGATGCCATTACTCAGTCCATATTCATTCCCTACGGATTCTTCATGCAGGCGGGCATTCACTGAGAGACGGGCATTATCTGCTTTTTTAGTAATAATATTAATAACACCAGCCAGGGCATCGGCACCATAGACTACTGACATGGGGCCTTCCACCAGTTCAATGCGTTCGATGCTGTTTATATCGAGCTGACTGATATCAAATTCATTGTTTACTCCCTGCCGGCCGGTGATGGGTAATCCATCGAGCAGGATTTTTACATTTTGTCCGCTGAGACCTAACATGGAGATAGCCGAACCTCCGGTAGCCAGGTCCTGGGAGAAACGCAGGTTCAATTCATTTCTCAGCACGTCCTGGAGTTTGGTGGCTCCTTGCTTTTCTATCCGCTCACGGCTGATCACTTTTACCTGGTACACTGAATTTTTGACGGATTGGGGTCTGTATTGACCGGTAACCACAATGGCTTCCATTTCTTTTGCACGGGTGGTATCTTCCGGTAATGATCGTCTTCCGGGCTGGGCCAGGAGGGCCAGCGGGAGGAGGATCGAAGCTGATAAGAGGTGAACTTTTCTCATAATTTTCGTTTCTGACGCAAAGATTCTCCACGAAATGATGAGATTTATCATCTGATTGTCAGCTTATTAAAACTGTCACATCTTTGACAAAAAGATGACAAGGTCCGTTTTAAGATCAGTCAGGATATTGAGCAGGGTCATCATTGTTTAAACAACAATGCATTGGATAATCTGATTTCTTAAACTATCCAATGCATCAAGAGGGTGCATAATACCGGCTGCTTAGAATTTATAGGATACTGAAGCAGAAAACTGCCTGGGAGCAATCGGGTTTACACTATTATCATCATGTACATTATAGCTGAGTGTGTTGGCCAGGTTCGATACTTTGAGCCGCACGGCATATTTACCCAATGCATATCCGGCAAAAAGATCTGCCAGCAGGTAATCAGGAATGGCCATCAGCTTATACCCGGGATTGGTACTGGTGGTGTTTCTGCCGGCCAGCCGGTCGCCCACATAGAATGAGCCGATCCCGAGATTAAATCCTTTTAACAAGGAGGTCCCGGCGAATGTATAAAAGAGACTGGCATTGGCGGTATGGGAAGGATTATAACGTAAACGGTCACCGGCACGTACGGAACTGTTATGTCCGTTTGAACGGGTATATCGTGTATCATTATAACTATAGCCTGCGATGAAAACGAATCCGTTGATTGAGCGCGTTGTGATATCCAGTTCCACCCCTTTACTGGTTACTTCGCCCACCAGTTCTCTGGCTGCAGGAACAGTGGCAGGAGGATTCACGACAGACAGGGCAAAATCACTGTTACGGATCAGGTAGGTGGTAAAGTTTACCGTGAGCAGTTTATGAAACAGATCAGATTTCATTCCCAGTTCCACCTGGTCGATTATTGATGGCTTCAGCGGATTATTCAGCGTATCGACCCCTGCATTAGGACTGAAGTTATTGGTATAGCTTACAAATAGTGAAATGGTTTTCTGCGGCTGATAAACCAACCCTAGGCGTGGACTGAAAGCAGCTGTTGTATAAGCTTTGGTATAGCCTCTTGTTCCTTTGGCCAACGTATCGACTGAAGCCCTCCGGTTTTGCTGAATACTGTAACGAACACCTGCAAGCACTTTAATCTTTTCAGATAAACTAATCAGGTCTTGTACATATACGCCGGTCCGTTGCACCGGGCTGGTGGTTAAGAGATTCGGTGCCAGATCGGGAATATCACTCCGTTTTGTAAAGGATGCTCCATAGGGATCGAATATATTGATTGTATCATAAATGTTTTTATTCCGGATACTTGTGTTGGCTAATGCATTATTGTAACCGTTTGTAATAAATGTGCCGGCTTTGGTGCGGTAAAGGTCGGCATCTGCACCTGCCAGGAGGGTATGTTCAGTGCTGCCAAGTCTGAACTTCCCGTTCAGGTCGGCCTGGAGCAGGAAATAGTTTTCATCTGTACTTGTTTTCTGAAGCCCCCGGATCCAGGTACCATCCGGCTGCACAAAGTTGCTATTGGTGTTAGGTCTGGAAGCAGCAAACAGGTTGCTTTTGTATTGCTGGAAAGCGGCAATGCTGGTCAATTGCCATTGTTTATTGAAATGATGAGTCAGTGTGGCATTTGCCGTGGATTGCCGGACTTTGTTATAGTTCCAGGCATTACCCAGGAAGGTATTTCTAGGCACCCGGGCTACTGTATAATTGATCGCCCCGGTACCGTAATCCGGTGTCCGGTTATCAGTCAGATAATCCCCCTGGATTAACAATTCTGTTTTTGAAGACAGGTTAAATAAAAGGGATGGATTAATATAATAGCGTTCGGACGATACATAATCCCGGAAACTCTGTGCCTTTTCATAAACAGTATTTACCCGGAATGCGGCCTGTTTCTTTTTACCAAAACCACTGTACACATCCAGGGACGGTTTATAGAAACCAAAACTTCCGGTCCGGAAACCCAGTTCTCCACCCTGTTCAAATTTGGGTTTTTTAGTCACAATATTCATTATACCACCGGGAGCCACATTCCCAAACAGGATCGCACTACCCCCCTTTAAAAATTCCAGTTTCTCGATGCTGCTCATTTCCGGCATAATTGCATTATTGAACCGCACTCCATTTTTAAAAGTATTTGAACTCGAAAACGAAAATCCCCGGGCGGCAATTTCTTCCTGGAAACCTCCCGTATTTCCCATCAGGTACACACCGTTGACCTGCTGCAGCACATCACTGAGATGCAGGGCCTGTTGCCGCTCAATCGCTTCTTTACTGATCACGGTTACGGCTTGCGGTAGGTCCATCAGGCGTATATTGATTTTTCCGGTGGTCATTTTCTTTTCATTGGATGTATACCCGGAGGTAATCACGATTTCTTCCAGTTCGTTATGGTTTTCCCGGAGTACGAAATCAAATATGCGGTTATCCTTCCCGTTAAAGTTCACTTGTGATTCCACGGTTTCGAGTCCCACGAAGGATACAATAATCGTATAGCGTCCTTCTTTAATGCCCTTAAACTGAAATTGACCAATTTCGTCAGTGATCACGCCTTTTTTCAATTCTTTGAGAATGACACTGACCATGGAGGCCGGCTTTCCATCGCTGGTTTTAACGGTTCCGTTGAGTGTCGTTTCAGTTTCCTGGGCCCGGATGCCGGAAACAAGTAAGAAGAGAATAGCTATAAGCAGTGTGGTTGTTTTCATTTCAATGATTTTTCGTTTTACACATTATTCTTGCGGGAACAAAACTAAAATGCATTGAGTCTGTATACCTGCCGTATCGGGAAATTGGTTTACGCAAAACGGAAAGCATAAAAAAAGGGCTGCTCCTTTCCGGAGCAGCCCTTGTATAAATAAGGTCGTTGATTACTTCACCACCACAATCCCTTTCGCCAGCACTTTCACTTCTTTCACCGGCTGGGTGATTGCGTCAATTTCTTCTTTTGATTTTTTGGCATCTTCGGCATAGTGCTTCAGTTCTGCAACGGAAGTGGTTTTCAGTTCCACTTTACCATCAATGATTACTGTTTTTCCTTTAGCCGCCAGGGGCAGGAAGAAACCATAGTCTTTCATTTTAACCATCGCTGTTTCACCATTCGCCAGTTCGAGTTTGAGCCAGCAGCCTTTCTTGGGGCATACTTCCACAATTTTCGCCTGGATCTTTACTTCCGGGAATTCGGCACCCCCGTTCAGTTTGGCTACCACATCGGTCAGATTTACAGCCCCCTCGGTGGTTACTTTATCGCCATACCATTCACCCGGTTTGGCTTCCCCCTCAGGAGGTTGGGCATTTGCGATAAAACCAAAACCAGCAACAAAAAGTGTTAAAAGGAATTTTTTCATGTGTATCTTTTTTGAATTGATTTTTGTGTATAAACAAAGATAGGTTTTCAGTTGAAATAGTTGCCTATTGCGGTAAAGCCGGGCGATTAAAGGGAACTGGCGGAGCTGATAGTGCTTCCAGGAAGGCCCGGAGGTCTTTTTGTTCTTTCCTGCTGAGGTTCAGTGGTCTGAATACACCATTGGGGCCCGGGCTGTTGAGATGAAACCGGAAAATAAGGCTGTCCATATTATTTTCTGAGCCATCATGAAACCAGGGGCCGGTCCGCATCACATCCCGGAGAGAGGGGGTTCTGAACTTTCCGGTATCGGCATCCAGGTGGGTGACTTTGTATAATCCCACATCTTTTGTATCATATGGGTTGTTAATCACCGCTCCCAGCCGGTGAAACTGATTGTCGGTAAACAGGGGGCCATTATGACAGTTGAAGCAACCGGCCTTGGTGCGGAACAGGTGAAGCCCCCGTAATTCACTTTTGTTTAAAGCCCGGTGATCCCCTTTAATAAACCGGTCAAAACGGCTTTCGCCACTGCTGATTGATTTTTCAAATACCGCAATGGCTTCCGTCATCAGGTGCGGGTTAATATGTTCCGATCCAAAGGCCTTTTTAAACCATTCCGTATACCCGTTAATGCGGCGTAGTTTGCGCACCACATCGTGCATCTCACTATTCATTTCTGATTCACTGACGATGGGAGCAAAAGCCTGATCCTGCAGGTCACGTGAACGCCCATCCCAAAAAAGTTTTTTATAAAACCAGCTGTTCTGGATCGTTGGGGCATTTCTTTTCCCCATGGCACCTTCATGTCCGACAGACCGGGGTTTTGCATCCGTCCAGTTTAAGGCAGGATCATGACAGGTGGCACAGGAAATTTTTCCTGAACTGCTGAGACGGGGGTCAAAGAAGAGGGCTTTGCCAAGTTCTACAATATTTTTTATAGAATCATTAGTCAGATCCACCGGCACCGGAGGGAGCGCTCCCAGCTCGGTCCAGCTGACTCCTTCATCTACCCGGGGGGCCGGCCATTCAGCGGCAGGGCGGCTATACTGATGGCGGAGCGATTGATTGGTAAATGATATACAAATCATAAACCCCATCGCTATAAAAGCCAGCACTGATAATTTTTTCATATTGCAATAAAGCGTGAAGAAAGCAAATTTTGTCTGAATGAATAACGATATTGATTACAAACAAGATCAGATAAAGCCGCGGCAGTTTTTTGCCCCGCATTTGCAAGGGAGTTTGCCTTCATGGTGCGTTTCGCCATAGTCGCAGCTCAGTTCTTCTCCTTTCTTAATATCCCGAAGGGCATAAAACTCCACCCGGTCTTTCATTACCCGTAAATAGGTGTTCGGACCACAGGAGTGATTGATAAAGCGCATATCATTGGGATTGGCAGAGGCATTCAGCGCCAGGTTATTGTCCAGTTCCACCAGGTTGATCACTTTCAGGTTTTTGATCAGCCGCATTGCTTCTTTCATCGTGATGATCACACCACCCAGGTCGCCAATTTTCTTACGGGCAGGAATTCGCTGTAAGGCATAGGCCCCTTTCCCGGCAATTTTACTTTTTGCCACTTTTACCGGGTAATAAATATGATAGGGAGGAGTAACAGGTTGTTTTACCATAATCTTATTTTATCCAGTTCACTTTTTGTTCCAGCGGACTGCGGCTGCCTCCCACGGAAGGAACAGCGACTTGTCCAATATAAAAAAATCCAAGCAGTTTATCGGCTTCATCAAGACCAAAAAAGGATTTAGCTTCTTCTTTATAGGTAATTCCCCCGGTGGTCCAGTAGCCACCAAGCCCGTAAGCAGTCACTGATAAATAGATATTCTGAACGGCACAGGCTACCGCTTCAATGTCTTCAATTTCCGGAATATTCTTCAACGAAGAACGCTTCATCCCGATGGCAATAATATGGGAGGCTTTTAATGGCTGTTGCTTTAATTTGGCATACGTGGCTTCTTTAAAATTTTCACCCGCCAGGTCTTTATACAAATTGCTTTGGAATTCCGCAAGCATTGTCAAGCCCTCCCCGCTGAATACGGTAAACTGCCAGGGTTCAGTACGCCCATGATTGGGTGCCTGACAGGCATTGATCAGTATTTCATTGATGATGACATCATCCACCGGTTTACCGGCATCAAACTGATCCGGGAAAACAGATCGGCGGTTGCGGGCGAGTCGGTTAAATAGAAGGGGGTCCATGCGTGAGGTTTTGGCAAAAATAAAGTGCTGTCCTTAATGACAGCACTTTATTTAGTATAAGTTGCAGAAGGATATTAATTGGTATAGGATCGTCCTGCATTTATCCAGTTGGTGATCTTTTGCTTTTCGGCGGTAGTCAGTTTGGGCTGTGGTGATTTTGGCATACTGTTTCCCGTCACGGAAGAAGAATTGATCTTGCTCCATTGTGATACGATACTACAATCATTGTCAAAATTAAACCCGGCGGCATTCCCTCCGTTCATATGACATCCGCTGCCGCCACAACGGGTGGTGACTATATTCTTCACCTCCGTGAATAAGGGGCCCATTGGTGCATTGCCCACTGTTACAACCGCTGTTTTTGTACAACCATTTGCATCCTTTGCCCCGATGGTGTAACTACCCGCTGCCAATGTGCTGAATACATTACTGGCCTGGTAAGCACCCCCGTTTACATTATAAGTAAAGCCGGTGGAACCTGTAGCGGTGACTGTAATCTTTCCTGTAGCCGGGGTCAGACAAGGAGTGTAATTTGTTACCACGCTGGTCAATACGATATTTGTACCTGTACAGGGATTTGCCGCAGTCAGGGTTATTTGCGCACTTCCCAAACAACCTGCTGAACTTTTTGCGGTTACAGTATAAGTGCCTGCCGCCAGACCGGGGAAGCTGTTGGAAGCCTGATAAGCCCCGGTATTCAGGCTATAGGTAAAGCCTGTAGCTCCGGAGGCGGTGGCGGTTATCGAACCATTTGACTGACCGGAGCTGGGATCCGTTTTAGTCAATGAAACTGTAATGGTTACTCCGTTACATGGATTGGTTGCTCCCAGTGAAACCGTAGTTGTTCCGGTACAGCCGTTTGAATTTTTCGCTGTAACGGTATAGTTGCCTGCAGCCAGTCCGCTGAAAGTAGCAGCTGTCTGAAAGGCCCCGTTGTTCAGACTATAGGTAAAACCGGTTCCCCCTGTTGCTGCAGCGGTGATTGATCCGTTTGATTGCCCGGTAGTGGGATTTACTTTTGTGGCGGTAACGGTGATGGTCACTCCGGCGCATGGATTATTGGTTCCAATGGTCACCTGTGTAGTGCCGGTACAACCCGCTGCATTTTTCACGGTTACGGTATAGTTACCAGCCGCCAGTCCGGTAAATGTATTAGCTGACTGAAATGAAGTACCATTGATACTGTATGTGAGGCCGGTACTGCCGGTAGCGGTAACCGTAATGCTTCCGTTATTGGTACCCGGTGATGCATCTGTTTTGGCAGCTGTTACTGAAATGGTAACCCCTGAACAAGGATTGTTCGCATTAATAGATACCTGTGCGGTATCTGAACAACCCCAACTATTTTTCACCACTACATTGTAGGCCTGGAAAGGGGCCAGTCCGGAAAAATATCCGGTATCCTGAAAAGCGCCGCCATTCAGACTGTACCTGAAATCAGCACCACCGGATGCAGTGGCGGAAATGGTGCCGTTGGAGGAGGCTCCGGTTGCATCGGTTTTAGATACAGATTGAAAAATCGGGTTCTTGGAACAGGGGTCGCCGGGAATTTCATGTTGACAGGCCTGGATAGCAAACAGGGAGGCAATGGCAACAGTAAATGTTGCCAGCAGCAGGTTTTTCTTCATAAATCACTTTTTTTTGATGATGTAATACTCTTCGGTGTCTTTTGTTAAGTGGTTCGTAAGGAGAAAAACTTGCTGTGGCTGTAAAAACTGTTTATTCTTTGTGTTTGGGTTTTTTAATCTGAAATACTCTGGACAGGTTGAATCCAAACCGGACTTCGGCCTTCCCCCATCTTCCGGTGGTTTCAGTAATAAAAGCTCTTTCATTCATGCCTGTCGCATTGGAAAAATGCAGCTGAAAAACGTGACCGCCTGTTTCGATATCAAAACCAACTGACAAGGGATGATAGTAGCCACTGTCCGGCATGCCGATCAACACATGCGAATAGTCCCAGGTAAAGGCCACCCGCTGAGAAAGTTTCAGGCGACCGCCCACTCCCAATGCATAGATATTATTGGGATCCGTTTCCAGGGGCACCAGGTTCTGGTGTACCATCGTCGGAACAATCTGCAGGGTAAATGCCTCACTGAATTTTCGTCCGATGATGGCTTCAAAATAAAAACCCAACCTGGAGGTAAAGAAATTCTTACGGGTGGGATCTGCCCAATCCAGTCCATCCATGGTGATGCCCGATACAAACGCCAGGGTAACCGGTGAGTGCCAGGGACCGGTGGATTGCCGGATCGGGGCATATTTCAAAAAGGCATCCACTTCTTTTCTGTAGGTGCTGCGGCCAATGCCCACCATCAGGTTTTGCAGAATGCCAAAATCAAATCCCATCCTCATACTGGCCTGATCGAGTCCGAAGAAATTCTTATACCCCTTATCCAGCTGACCAAAGCGGTGCAGGATCCGGAAGTCCATGGTTCCCGGATTCAGGAATTCCATGGAATGCCCGTTTATTACGCGGGGTGATTTGAATGCATATTTAATGCGCTCTTTTTTGGGTTTCTCTTCACCCAGGAGCTTGAGCATATCCTCTTCTTGTGCTAACAGGTTCGTTGAGCCGAAAAGGAGGGTGAGTCCCAGGAGGCCTTGTACCAGCTTATTCATAGTGCATTGAATTTTTCGTTTAATTATTTTAAAGGCTCCAGGGAACAGACCACATCAATTTTGGCTGTTTTTGCTACTTTGTCTGCCACCAGCCCGGGTATGGACACGCTATAATCTGAAAGCATCGCATTAAAGGAAGCCACTGCCTGAATTTTCCCGCCAGTAACGGTTAGCTTACCGGTTGTTTCGACATCCTTTGTCACCCCGTGCATGGTCAGTTTTCCTTTAACGGTTACGGTATAGGTGCCGTCCTTGCTGTAATTCACGGCGTCATTATTACTGATGCTGCCTTTAAATTCTGCTTTGGGAAATTTATTACTCTCCACATAGTTTTCATTGAAGTGTTCTTCCATCAGTGCTCTTTCGAAGAGGAAGCCTTTCATCAGCACCGCAAACTGCATAGCACCGGATTTTGTATCCAGGACACAGGTGGCGGTCTTGTTCACGCCTTCAATTTTCTCAGGCGAAGAAGAGGTGGTCGCATCAAATGTGATACGGCCTGTCTTGGTAAAATATTTCTGCGCTGAAGTGGTCATGGTCAGCAGCAGTGCCGCTGTTGCCATTAAAAAATACTGTTTCATGTTCATGATTTAGGTGTTGTTTGTATGTTTTTAGTTCTTTTCAAGTACGGCCCTGTTCAGGATCAGATCTGAACCGAGCATTTCATCCGCGTTATAGCCGGTACAAATTCCTTTTAATACCGCTTTTGATCCTTTTACCAGCGTTGCGGCCTGTGCATTATGAATACTGTCCATGCTGAACCGGACCGACGACATCGATGCCGTATCGCCCAGTACTACTGAATAATATCCTTTGTCATCCTTAATCAGGTCTTTCACCAGTCCGTCAATCTTCAGCACTTTGCCGAAGTATTTTGCATTCGCTGTTTTTTCATCTTTCATGTATTCATCCAGCAAAGCAGTGGCCGGTGCCGTAAAATCGGCTTTGAGATCAGCGGTATCTTTTTGCTTGCGGTTATATTCACTGTAAGCATAGTAGCCGCCACCTGCACCTGCGATGAGCAAGATGACGATCGTCCAGATGATTATTTTTTTACGTTTCATTGTATGATGGTGTTTTGTGGTTCGGCAGGCTCACCATGACAAGTGGTGTTGCCATCCTGCTTGTCCCGTCATATGCGGAGAGCGTGTCGAAGGGTGATTTAGTTAATTATTCAGCGTACCGCTATCGATCCATTTTTTAATAACGGCGATCTGGCAATTCGTCATTTTTGCCATACCCTGTGGCATGGGTGAATAACCGGCCGAATGGGCGATGGTACCATATAGCATTCCGTTCATGGCCATTGCCTTGTCCGATGTATACGTCCCCATGAGCTGATTACCGGAAGGAAAATTACCGGTATGACAGCTGTAACAATATTGCTGCAGCAGCGGCACTACTTTTTGTGCATAGGAAACCGTGCCGGCAGAATCTGTACAGGGGCCGGCATTGCCACTATATAACAAATCTGCCTTATCGTAATAGCAGGAACTGATCATTACCATGGTTCCGATGATTAATGCTGTAAGAGATAGTTTCATTTTCATGCTGTTCATTTTAATTGTTGAGTGAGCCGGCTGTGATCCATTTTTGTACCTGGGTAATTTCACAATCAGACATTTTTGCTGCACCTTTTGGCATGGCAGAAAAAGCTGGCTGATGTGCCACGGAGCCATATAATTTTCCATTCAACGCGATAACTTTCAGCGCGGCATGTGTAGACACATCAATATTGCCTCCCAGGTTACCCGGATTATGGCAACCGGTACATTTTGCATCCATCATGGGTTTAATAGCACCGCTATAAGTGAATGTGGCGGTATCACAACGACCCGCACAACTGTTGTTCTTCGCACCCTGGTTGATCCATTTCTGTACCATGGTTTTCTGTGCCGTGGTAAATGCCGGCATCGGAGGCGGGGGCATCCGTTCACTACCTGTTTTTATGATCTCTTTGTACAGTTTACTACCGGAAGCATTGCCAGCGGATACATAACGCATGATCTTTGTATATGATGTCAGATCCACGCCGTCCGCATGCGTGATGGCATCATGGCATCCGCTCATGGTACAGTTGGAGGAAATCAGGGGCATAATATCATTGACAAAATAGACCGTATCCGGACTGCAGGTATTGACAGCACCGGTACCTCCACCGCCTGTACCACCGGTTCCACCACCACCGGTGCCACCGCCGCCATTTCCGGGATAAAGAATTTCATGCTGACAGGCGTTGAGGATAAACAGGCCGGCACTCAGCAATCCGATTGCATAAATGA
>Ga0116157_10003668_pt1 | contig 14619 bp, 10 predicted proteins | sample AD_UKC048_MetaG_FD_89882 | JGI IMG/M metagenome (GOLD analysis project Ga0116157, IMG submission 89882) | Active sludge microbial communities of municipal wastewater-treating anaerobic digesters from USA - AD_UKC048_MetaG | ecosystem: Engineered > Bioreactor > Anaerobic > Digestate | place: USA...
CAAGAGTCGGTGAAACCGGCGTAATGGGAGTAAGTGTGTTCAATGTGAATTTCGGCGAAATAGACATTACTACAGATGCTTTACCCGAAGGCGGTATAGGTACTTTTAAACCATCTTATTCAATTATTGGTTTAGGATATGCACGCGAGTTCTCAAATAGTATTTTCGGAGGAATATCTGTTAAAATGATTAACGAGAACATTTTTAATGCTAAGACTTCAGGTTTTGCAATTGATGCAGGTATTCAATATGTTACAGGATTGGGTAAAGATAAGGCAGGAAATCGTAACAGAGATAATCTGAAATTCGGGATTACTATGAAAAATGTAGGCTCGACAATGAAATATACCGGAGATGGTTTGTCTTTTATGGGATTCTCTAGCAATGGAACTATTATGACCGTTGAACATAGAGGACAGGAATTTGAGATTCCTTCTTTAATCAAAATAGGTTTTTCGTATGCTATAAGACTTGCTCCAAAGGTTGATGAAGTAGCTGAAACGGTAACTTCTGATCATAACCTTGTTGTAGCTGTAAACTTTACAGCAAATTCATTTACTAAAGATCAATATCATTTCGGACTTGAATATGGATTTAGAAATCTATTTTTCTTGAGGGGTGGTTATATTTATGAAAAAGATATAATTGGGAAAAATGTAGATTCACGTTCAACTGCTTTTACTGGTCCAACTGCCGGTATGACTTTACAAGCGCCTGTAAACAAAGAAAATAAATCCGTTATTGCTATAGATTACTCTTACAGATTTACTAATCCTTTTCGTGGAGTTCACACTTTTGGTGTAAGAATTACCTTGGGAGCAAAATCTGATAGCGGATCATCAAGATTGTAATATTTTTTCCTTATAATTTAAAGCCCTTTATGGGCTTTTTTATTTACTTTTTAAGGGATAAAAAAATGTTAATAAGATTTTTTTGCTATTGTTATTTTATTTATTATCTTTGCTGAATGGAAATCCCTGACAAAGGGGTTTCTTTTGTTTTATATATATTTATAAATTAAATCTGTTTGATATGACTGAATTTGTTTATTTGACCGAAGAGGGTCTGAAAAAACTCAAAGATGAGTTAGACAGGCTGGTAAATGTTGAAAGGCCGAATATTTCAAAGCAAATTGCGGAAGCAAGGGATAAAGGAGATCTGTCTGAGAACGCTGAATATGATGCAGCCAAAGAGGCTCAAGGTTTACTGGAAATGAGAATCAATAAACTGCAGGAAACTGTTAGGTATGCCAGAATAATTGACCCTAATGATATTGATACTGAATCAGTTCAAATATTAAACAAGGTTAAGATTAAAAATGTCAAAACCGGTGCAGTAATGGAATACACTATTGTTGCAGAATCTGAAGCAAATCTTAAAGAGAAAAAGATTTCTATTAATACTCCTATTGCCAAAGGACTGATAAGCAAAAAAGTAGGTGACGTTGTTGAAATAAAGGTTCCAAATGGTATAGTAAATTTTGAAATTATGTCAATTTCAATATAGATAATATGGCTTCTGTTTTTACAAAAATTATTAATGGTGAAATACCTTGCTATAAAGTAGCTGAGGATAAAAACTTTATTGCATTTTTTGATATAAATCCTCTAAAGAAAGGACATACTTTAGTTGTTCCTAAAGAAGAAACAGATTATATCTTTAAAAATTCGGATGAAACATTATCAAAAATATTAGTTTTTGCAAAAAAAGTGGCTGCTGCAATTGAAGAAAATGTAGAGTGCAAAAGGATCGGGCTGATAGTTATAGGGCTAGAAGTTCCCCATACTCATATACATTTGGTTCCAATAGATGTAGAAAAAGATTTGTCTTTTTCTAATCCTAGAGTTAAAATGTCGGATGAAGAATTTATACATTTGGCGAAAAAAATCAATGATGAATATTTAAAATTACAAAAAGCCGGCTAAGTCGGCTTTTTTATTCCAGTTGCATGCGATAGAGTGCACGTAAATCTCCGGTTTGTTGTTTTCGATACAAAAAATATAATCTGTTGTTATGGATTTTTATATTGTCTATCCAAAAGAAATTAGGAATACTGATCTCCTGTCCGGTAGTACCATTGCATTTATAGATTTCTTTAACTGAGGTCTTTCCATTTCGTAAATATACTGCAAAAAGCCTCCCACTTACTTTGTCTGTAATTATTTCGTCACGGCAGTATTTTGCATTCTGAAAATATATTGTCGCTTCGCCTAGATAGTTTAACAAACTATCATACCATTCTATTTTTGAATCTGTATAATTGATTATCAGTATCGTATCTTTAGTTTTGATTATAGGAGCAAAAACCGTCTCGTACATCATTTCTTCGAATCTTAAATCATGATCGTTCGGAGGACATCCCATGGCAAAAAACAAATTCTGACCAGCTAACATATTAAGTTTGATTTCATTACTGATTATCTTTAAAACCTCTGTTTCATAAGTGTTAATATCTGTATAGTAATAGATGAGCATCTGATTTTTATTTGAATATTGACTAAGTAACGCCTTTTCTCCGCTTACAAACTGGCAATTTTCCATTATATCCCTGAACTCATTTATTTCAGTAGGGTAATCAAGATATATGCTATCGTTTGAAAAAATAATCTGATATGCAGTTTCTTCAGTCAGATAATGTAAGTTTCCAAAGCAATCCTCATAAAACTGACCTTCTTTACCGACACAATATGTAAATATTGTATCCCCTTTTGGAGATAGTAATAATATCCAAGGATTATCCTTTTTACCATAACGATAACAATAACCTGAATATAGAATTGAATCTCCTAGAAAATAGTAATCCGTTACATCTAATAACATCCCTTTACTGATATTAATTACAGGTTTTACAATCGCGTCAGGAAGCATATTAATTTGAGGTTCAAGTAATATTTTGACTTTTGAATCAGTATTATTTACGACTTTTTCAATTGTATTGTATTTTATATGTGAGAATATTAAGGCATCGTTATTATCAACTGTAATTATAAAATGTCCATTAGAATCCGAAATCGTCCCTTTTTTAGTGTTTTTCACAATAATATGAACTTCGGTAACAGGTAAACCAGTTTCTGAATCAAAAATATTTCCTTGAATAATAACCGGTTTTTGAGATAGTAATAATGTTGAGATAAAAACGAAAATCAATATGTTGGCTAGCTTATTCATTCAGATAATATTTATATAAATCATCAAGTTCTTTTCTGGCCTGAACGCCATAGTATCCATTATCATTAATAATTTCAAGCAGTACTTTTTCAGTTGCTGCATATTGTTTTTCTTCTTTCAGAATCAGGCTCTTATACCATCTCGACTCTTCATGAAATGTATTAATCCTGTTTGACAATGTCAATTCCAGATATTTCAAAGAATTTTGATTTTGATTTGTCTCAAATAAACATAAGGCTTTCTAATAGCAAGCATTGGCATCATTTGGATACTGCGAAAGAATTATGTCAAAATTTTCAATTGCCTCAGAGTAATGCTTGTTTTCTATTTTTATAAGAGCGTCTTTAAGAAAATCATTATAAGTGAAATTTGATTCGTTGTCTGCAAGATTATTTGAGGATATTTCATAAAAATTGAAGTTTGAGGGTATTTCGATAATTTTAGTATTTACTCTTTTATCATATCTGTAATCTACAACTTTATAATTTGCAATATATGTATAATGATGATTTGACTTAAAAGTATAGGGATTTATCATTGATTTGTTATTTGTCGGATAATCAAAGTCAATAGTTTTATTTATGTGTAGTGGAGGAATGCTTTCGGGGACTATGACTTTTTCAGGAATGGTTTTCAATTCTGAAATATATGCTTTCCTGATGTTTTGTTGATCAGGTAAAATCATTAAACTATCTGTGTTATCCATAAGATCATAATTAATGTTCAGGTCTAATATTGATTTGCTTAATGAATACCCTGACTTTTGTAGAGGTTTGTTTTCCAGAAGGAAGAAATAGACAAAAATAATAGTGATACCAGCTGCAAGACTAGCCCATAGTAAATATGTTCTTAACTTAACTTTTTCCCCTGTGATAATTTCTGGTTTAATAATATCAAGGTCTTCAGGAGAGGCTTCACTTCTTTTATAGCCTTCCAAAGCATCAGCAAGGAAATCGTTGTCGGCTATGTCTTTTTCAAATGCTGATAATTCTTCATCAGTCATTTGTTTATTGAGATAGCGATTTAATTTGCTATTTATATTATTTGTCATAATTCTTTTCCTCCAGGATTTTTTTTAGTTTTATTCTGCCATTTTGAATAAATGATTTTACTGATTTGACAGCGAAACCGGTAATATCTGAAATTTCATAATATGATTTCTTTTGATAATAAAACAACTCGACACAGGTTTTTTGTTCGTAGCTGAGTTGACAAAGAGCATTTTCAAGATTTCCATATATTCTTTGTTCTTCTTCATTATTATCAGTCGCATTAATATTTAAAGTTTTATATTTTTTAAGAGCCTCATTTTGTCTTTTATTAACTCTGATTTTCATTAAACAATGATTTTTTGTCACAGAATACAACCATGAACTGAAATTTGTTATTTGATGTTTTGTTATTTTCTCACTCAGATCATGAAAAACTTCAACCACTGCATCAAGGCTGTCTTCACGTGTTTCGAGGTATTTTAAACAAACCCCGTAAACAAGAGCCGAATATCTGTTGTAGATTTCTTCAAGAGCCTTGTTTTTGTTGTTACCGAAGGCTTGAATAATTTCGTTATCGTTCAGCTCTTTCATTTACATATTTTACGTTTCAGCCTTTTTAAAGTTCTCTTTACAAATATACTACTAAATACTATCTACGGCTTTCCATTGCGTTTCTTTCATTTAAAATATCAAAATAACTTTTTGTTGTCATTATAATTACTCCTCCCGTTACGTCTCCGAATCTTGCCGGTATGCCTCCTGTATAAATTTCCATTGAACCGATTCCTAAAGAAGGTAAAGAAGTCATTTCATCTGCAACTCTCATACCGTCAATATAAACTGTTGAGCTACCGGGCCTGGAACCCCTGACAACCATCTGATTGTTAACAATCTGAATATCACTCTGATATGTGCGGGCAAGTACAGCCGGATTTTTGGCAACAGGTGTTTTAAGAATTATATCACTTTTAATTGTAATTCTGGAAGGCGCCTCCGGATCAACAATTGGCTCTGTCCAGCCGATTACAGTGAAATCTCCGTCAAGAAAAACAGCATCAATGCTCAATTTCACATCTTCAATAAAAGTGATTTTATTTGATGAAACCTGAATGCCTGTTATTTGAACAGATTTATATCCAATAAACGAAATCTCAAGCGAATATGTCCCGGTATTTAATGGTTTGATTTTGAATTGACCATCAAAATCGCTTGTTGCTCCTGTTGTGCTTGGTCCGTCTATAATGCTTATATTTGCCGAATAAACAGGATCCCCAAATTCATCCAGAATTTTTCCGTGAATAGCTCCGTTTTGGGCTGAAAGGCAGATTGACATTGCTGTTAATACTGCGAATAAAATTAGAGTTTTCATAATCTTAGTTTTTAATTGTTTTACCCTTAGATGATAAAAACTCATCAAAATCCATGTGATTTTGTTATTTTTTTGAAAAATAAAAAAAAGGTCATAATCAATGAAGAAAATAACCTTTAATTTTTGCCGGCTCGGAGGGATTCGAACCCTCGACCCCATGATTAAGAGTCACGTGCTCTGCCAACTGAGCTACGAGCCGTAAATGTCCAATACTGAACGTTTTTGAGGCTGCAAATGTATAAAACTTGTATTTATAATGCAAACAAATAGTGGTTTTTTTGATTGATGGGACTTAGAACTAAATTAAGGTTTTGTCATGAAGTTTGGATTTGCCAATTCTATGTCCTGCCCAAGCCAAACTTCACGCCAAAACCTCTTTCATATAAGTTAAACAAATCGCACAAATTATAATCATTTAGTAATGTTTTGCATTGTTAAATAAAATGGTCAAACATTTTTTTTATAAGCATCGTTTTAATATTTTTACACTTATGAATTTTACAAAAAATATCATATTTTTCTTTTGTTTGATTATATTCAATCATAATCTTTCATCACAATCAGATGAAGATTATAAGGAGTTTTTGTATAATAATGTAAAACCTTATGATGAAAATACAGGCTTAATTTCTGATTCAGATTATTCAAAATACCGGCTATTTGTAGTTGGCGAAGTTCATTGGCAAAAAGAGAATTCGAAAATATTTTTAAGAATATTCAGAAATCTCTATAAAAAAGCAAATGTGAGAATTATTTTTCTTGAATCAGGATATTCAATAGGTATAATAGCACAACACTATCTTGAAACAGGTAATCCGGAAAGTCTTAAAATCATTTCAGAAGATGGGCAATTTGATGAGTTCCATTACAGATTTCTGAAAGATTTTTATGATAAATGCCCTGCAGATGATAAGTTCAAAATAATCGGGATAGATATTGAAAATTTTTCACTTGACAATGGCTTTATTTATGCTGTGCGATTGCTTTTTAATGATATTGCAATACCTGAAAAATTAAATGCTTTTCTTAAAGATTTTGAAACAACAATTGAAAAGGAGGACTATATCGTTGTTGTTGAAAAATTTGATGAAATTTATCTTGATTACAGACATAATAAAGAGAATTATAAGATTTTGCTGAATGAAAAGTATTTTGAATATAGCGAATTGATGGAAAGGATGAGAAAATCATTAAAATTCGAGTTTTATAATTACAATTATGGGAAAGACAGCCTTGAACACACAAAAAGGGAAAACTATATCTTTAAAAATATTGCAAGAGAGATTAAGAAATATCCAAATTGCAATTATTATGGACAATTTGGCATTGCACATATTGGACTAAGTAGATTCCTTAGTACAAGTGAAGAAAATAAAATAAATTCATTTGTGTCGCAGTTGAACAACTCAGATTATTCGCCGGTTAAAGATAGTGTGTTTTCTTCCTTAGTATTGTATATGAATGAATATCAGGGGGATAATAATAAATACTTGTTTTATTATTATGATTTCAACTACTCTTTAAGTACGAGGACTTATCTTCCGCCAAAAGTTTTTAAAATATTGAAAGGTTGTAAACTGGAAGAAGGTTTTTATTTTGTTAATTTGGATCAAGAAAATAGTCCATTCAAAAAATTTGCAGAAAAGAACTATCAATTTTTAATATTAAAAAAATAGTAATGATAAAAAATATAATCTTCGATTTGGGTAATGTCATTTTGAGTATAGATACTAAGTTGAGCGAGAAGGAATTCTCCAGATATGGGCTGACCGACTTCAAAGCAATGTACACTCTTGCATCACAGGCTGAAATTTTTGATAGGATGGAGGTAGGTCAAATCAGTCCTGAAGAGTTTTACAAAGAATTCAGAGCTATAACGGAGAGTAAACTATCAGATGAAACAATCAAAAACTGCTGGAATACCTTAATCTTGGATTATCGTCCCGAAGTAATTGTATTGTTAAAAAAGCTAAAGTCAAGATACAGAACTTTTCTTTTGAGTAATACCAATAAAATACATTACGATTATTATACAGAAACATTAAAGCATAATTTCGATGTAAATGGCTTAGAATCATTACTGGAAAAGGCTTATTTTTCACATGAAATAGGAATGAAAAAACCAGGAGAAAAAGTCTTCAATTTTGTTTTGTCGGATGCTAAAATATTCCCCGAGGAGACATTGTTTATTGATGATAATCAAGAAAACATACTGACAGCTCAAAGTCTTGGGATACAAACAATCTGGCTAAGGAATAATGATTTGGAGCAGCTTGAAATCTGGAGGGAGTTGTTGTGATTTTAAATAATTAAAACATTTGAAGATAGAACGAGTTATAATATAAAGAGTAATAAGTAAATTATCTTTTAAAAGTTCATGTAGTGGTTATTTATTTATCATTATTGACTTCATCATACAAACTTATCAACAACCCACATATTTTCATTAAAGAACAAATATTCAAAAAACTAATACACTTATACAAAAAATCCATACAGATATTCAAGAAAAGGGAAATTCGAGCATAATACAAACATGTGTTTTATGATTAACTGTTAATATCTTTACAAATATTTTCGTAGATTGATTTTTTTTTTTTGTAGTATATTTGGTACTTAATCTATAAATTTAATTGCTATGAAGAGGAAACTGAAATTACTATTTTGTATAAGTTTATTTACAACTTATGCATTTTCTCAAACCGATGTACAAATTTTAGATATTGTTGTTAATCCGGTATTTGAGTATGATACTGTTACAGAACAACCGATTGTAACGGAGAATGCACAACTGAACATTATGTTCAAGATTAACTCGGCTGCAAATGCCGATAAGGTTTATGTTTTATTTGGCACAGAACAGGACATAGGAAATGTGTTAAGCCTAGAAGCCGACATAGTACAAGAAAACAGCACGTATTATGTAGTATTTAACGGAATACAGGAACAGATAGTAGGTTATACTGCACAATTGTTTCTCGAACTCACGCCTGCACAAAAGGACGCATACAATTTTATAAGTCTGTATGTCAAAGACAATCAGGCAGAGGAGTCGAACAGATTATATTTTGTTAAATAAATTAAAATAGAAAATTATGAAAAATTTAAAATATTTAATAATAGGTATAGCATTAGTTTTAGTATCAGTTTTCACTAATGCACAAAAAGTTTATACAGTAACTAAAACAACAGATCCAGATCCATTTGAACATCCTTACAATTATGATGATAATCTATGTGACCCTGAAATGTACGGAACATTGCAGTGGGCGATAAGAAAAGTGAATGAAAAAAGCGGAGAATTTATAATAGAATTTAATATTCCGGGGACAGGAATAAAAGAAATAGTACTAAATTCATATTTACCACAAATATTAAACGATGTAACTATTGACGGAACCACACAGAATGGCTATGCAGATGGTAGTCCAAATGTAAAAATAAACGGATATTTATTCTCAAAACAGTCTTGTTTTAGGTCTTCCAATCATAAAATTAACATCGAAGGCATTTGGTTTGCAAACTTTCCGTATGTCGTTTGTACAATTACAGACGCAAGAGATTCTTATATTAAAAATAATGTAATTACTCATAATTTATATACAAGTAAATATAGTTTGGTTTTTGCTGTTGCAACAAGTGATAATATTTTGTTTTATAACAATATTATTAAAGATGAGGCAGATGATCCTAATTCGAGATATTATACTTATGGTTTTTATTTTAAGAGTTCTAACAATATAACAGTTGGAGGTACAGAAGCAGGGCAAGGAAATACAATAACCAATTGCCGTACTGCTTTGTTTTTAGGAGATTCTCAACATATTAGAATATCAGGCAATAGAATCTATAATAATAACAAAGCAATGGAATTTCTTTACAGCTCAAACGGTGACATACAACCACCAGAAATATACAAATACGATGAAGGAGTACTTAAAGGCTCGGCTTTGCCCAACAGCACAATTGAAGTTTTCGGAAGTACAGGGGAGGAGAATGCGAATGAATATTTAACAAGTGTGGTTGCTGATGCAGATGGTGAGTGGGGTGTGGAGGTGAGTACAGAGTTTGAATTTCTTGTAACTATTCAAACCGATACGAATAAAAACAGTTCTAAATTTAGTTCTGTAATTCAGTCTAATCCAAATAATTGTGTAACTCCAGAAAAACCTGAGAATATTTTCGTCTATGATGTCGGGAAAAACAAAGCAAAAGTATCTTGGTCTTCTTTATTTGCCAATGAAAATGAAATAATTTCATATTTTTGGGTAGTCGATACAATTCCTGATGTACAATATGGTTTCGGTATGTTTAATGGAAGTACACAAGACACTAGTATCATAATAGATGGTTTAAATCCCGAAAAATCATATTATTTTAGAATCTTTTCAAAAACTAATTGTAATGGACTTTTTTCGGACTATACAGAAAATATTTTAATTGAAGCACGTGTTAATGCAAGTCTTTTCATTGAATTAAAAGACAATTTAAATGAGCTTGAATCTTTAGTATTTGATTCTCTAATATTACAGTTTAGGCAGCGGAATGAAATATTTTATTTCGAAAAAATTTATGAAGGATTAAGTGAAAAGAGTATAAATAAATATTATCATTTAGGTTGCGGATATAATGTTGATACAATCATTAAACAACTAATAGAGACTGGGCTTTTCGAAAATGTAATTAATGAACCGAGAATTGATTTAGTACCATGTTGTGATATTAATTGTAGCAATTATATAGTTGCATCAGGTGACCAAAATATATTAAATGAATATTATGCTTATGAACTTCTAAATCTACAATGTGCTTGGGGATTGACGTTATGGAATTCTAATATTAGTATTGCAATTTTAGATCAAGGTTTTAATCAAACATATTATCATCCTGACTTATATGGACGTATCAATTCGCATCACAATATACTTAAAGGTCCAGAGGATCCAGATGAACCAGACCCCGATGTTTGCGATGATTACCATGGAGTAGCAGTAACAGGAATTGTAGCTGCTAATCCTTATAATGAAATCGGTTTTACAGGAGCAGGTTATGATTTAACGGTAAATACATATGCACTTAGGACCTCATCTGCTTATATGTCCGATTTACATAGCCAAATTACATCAGCTATTATAGACGGTAACAAAATAGTAAACCTATCTCGTCATTTTGTTTGTTATAGTGATTTCCCAGATTATTATACTGACTGTACTCCACAGACAGATTTTTTAATCTATCAAGCTTTTGTAAACGAAGGCTCAACAATTGTATTGTCTGGCGGGAATAGTTCTGCAATATTTTCTCATCACGATAATTTCGGAAATAAATATCAAATTGCTGAAATACAGGGAGTAATTATTGTAGGAGGAGTTGATGTAAATAACAATGTTCCATACAGCTCACAAGCAATTGTAGATGGAGTGACTGATGAGAATGCAATAATAGATGATTTTGCTTTTGCAATAAATGAGTTTGTTACTGTTTGTGCTCCGGCAAAAGATGTTTATACAACAACAATTTCATGTGACGGACAAGAATATTCTTATGGAAAACGTAGCGGAACATCTTTAGCTGCACCTTTTGTTGCTGCAACAGTAGGCTTAATGCTAAGTGCAAATCCTGATTTAACACCTCAACAAATTGAAGAAATAATTGTTACAACTTCTGTTCCTGTAAATAATCGTGATTTTATCAATAACCTAATTACGGAGTATAATCAAAACATAGGCGATTTTCCTGATGAACATTATCATTTCTTTACAGCTGGAACGCTTGATTCCTATGCTGCTGTGCTTATGGCTGCTAATTATAACAATTATTCATCAAATAATATAGAGGCAGGTACGACTGTTAACATTAACGAATTAACTTGTTTTGGAAATACCGTTTCTGTTGAAGGAACTGTAAACATCAATTCCGAAATAAGATTAATTTCTAACTTGCCTGCCATTCATATCAAAAATGGCGGAGTTCTCAACTTAAATTCCAATGGAAACATCCTTGCCAACGACCTTGACTTTTTCTATGGTGAAATAATCATCGAAAGTGGTGGTACAATGGAGATTAACTCTGGTACAATTCTTAACCTGTTTGATGCCGAAATTCGTGTTAAAGCAGGTGGTACTCTTATTATTGATGGTGCTGTTATTACAAATAATTGTGGCGATTTATGGAAAGGAATCACTGTTGAAGGAGACTTTGCAAACCCATCAGGCCCAGGTAAACTTTATATTAAAAACAACGCAAGTATAGAATATGCAGAAACCGCTGTAAGTTCTAGCTGGAATGGACTTGTGAGAATTAGCGGCAGTAGCTTTATCAATTGCCCCACAGGAATAGATCTTTATAACTTTAACGATAGTTTTCTTGTCTGGAGTGCTTTCCCCAACCTAAAACCAAGGGCTTATGTTAACACTTGCGACTTTATTACAAACGACAATTATGTTTCCGAGCCATTAAATCACATGAACTTAAGGTTTGTAGATAAAATTACTCTAAAAGGAAAAACTTACTCAAATATTTCATCAAGCGAATTATTATCTAGCTCTGCAAGAGGCAATGGAATAAACAGTATTAATTCGGGCTTAAGGGTAATAGAAAACCGACATTTCTTTGGACTACCCGATTCCCCAATGACACCTGAAGACAAATCTCGCTTCGAAGGTTTGTACTATGGAATATATGCTCAAAACACCTCGCCGCAGCAGATAATAATACGAAACTGCGATTTTATCGAATACGAAAAAATCGGGGCATATATTAAAGCTTCAAATTTATCAACAATTACATCAAATACTTTTACATCCAATGCTTTTGGCGAAGTAGCAGGCTTATATTTGCAAAACTGTGGCGGGTACCAAGTAGAAAACAATACTTTTAACGATTGGGTAAGAGGATTGGTTGTAAACAGCTCTTCGACCAGCTCAAACGAAATATACCGAAACAAGTTTAACTCTAATACATATTCTCTTAGCGCGTATTATAACAACGCAAATAGCTCGGGATACCAAGGTTTATTTATGCAATGCAACGACTTTAATCAAAATAATGTAAATTTCGATGCAAATATTTTTGTAGCTAAAGGGGATGTGAAACGTGAACAGGGGAGGTTGTCATACGATCCATATATTCCCTCTGTCTCTGCTGCAAACCAATTTGAGACAAGCATGCTTAGCGGTGCAAAAGCATTCAAAACCTTTAATACTAGCTTTAACTACAAGTATTATTACAATATGCCCGGCGATGTTACCGGTATTAGTGGATTTACCTCGGATAATGTTGAAACGCAACCTATTGGTACAGAATATAGTACACTAGAAACTTGTGAGTCAAAACTTCCGGGTATTAAACCTATTGTTGGATCGGAACATATTGCTATTAAGAAAAGTTTGATTAGCTCAAAAGCTGATAGTTTGGAAAATCTAGTAGATGGCGGTAACACTCCTGCAACCCTACAAAAAGTTCAAAATTTGCGTCCAAACAACTTTAATAAAACCTGTAACGAGTTGTTGCAAATATCGCCATATCTTTCCGACACTGTTCTTTGTAGCTTTATGCAGACTAGTGTAAATGGTCATGTAGTAGCAAAAACCAATGTTTTATTAGCAAACTCGCCTTTACCTCCAAATGCCGCAGTCGAACTGGCCAATATGGATTTACCTCAACCACACAAAGCTTTGATTTACCAACATCAAACGGGCACAAATGCAGTTGTAATTAAGCAACAGGAAATAGGGCAATTAGAATATGAAAAAGACTTGCTTGTTGACGATTTTGCAAGGTATAGATTACAAAACGACAGTGTTCCGGAACTAAAGAATGAGGCTCTGGAATATTTAATTAAGGATGATAGCCCTGTTTCAAATAGTTTGGCAATACAGATACTAATTTCTGATGGTAAATATTCTGAGGCTTCGCATCAGCTTAACCTACTTGAATCAAAAACAAGCAATCTGAACGATAAAGAAAGAGAAGAATATTTTGATTTTGTTGGTTTACAAAGAATTATAATTAAAACAGATACTACTTATAATGTTGATGAGTATTTAGAAATAATCGAAACCAATCAGACGTTTATCGAAGAAATAGCATATAATCCCGACCATAAATGCAGCAGTCAGGCACAAACTCTATTAACAATTGCAGGTCTTGCAGTATTTGAACCTGAATTTATTATTCCAATGGAAGATAGATTTTTGAAATTAAACACAGAGCAAGAAAATCTAAGTCAGAGTTTTAGCCTAAACGATATGATAGAAGTTTACCCCACACCTGCCAATAATGAGATTTGGATAGAATACTTAATTCTTAAAGAAAACCCTGTAAGCAAAATTGACATTTATAATATCGAAGGTAAACTTGTTTTAACGCAAGTTATACGAAATGGTTTTGGTGTTGAACAGGTTAATGTTTCACAACTTAGTGAAGGTAACTATATTTTAAAGATTGGTGAGTTTACAAAACAATTTAGCGTTATAAAGTAATATTTAGTAATTTTGTACAAAGGGATTTTAATCCCTTTGTATTTTATATGAAAAACTTTTTTTGCATATTATTACTTACTGCTCTTGTAGGCAATTTATCGGCTCAAACCGTTAAGTTTAATAATATTTATACTGGCAATACGCCAGGCTTAAGGAACATTTTAATAGTTGATGATGGATATATTGGGCTAGGTTTTGATTATTATACAACCAAAATAAGTATTTTAATAATTAAAACTGATATATACGGAAATCTAATTTGGACAAAAATTTATGGAGATTCACAATTCGATTATTACCATGGTACACGTAACTCATTGATAGAAAATACTGATGGTGGATATTCGCTTGCAGGGCATCGCACAAATGCAGCTAATGATTACAGAGCCTGCATGTTAATGAAATTCGATCAGAATTTCGACACATTATGGACAAAGTTATACTTCGACAATGCCAACTTTACGGTATTTTACAATCATATTCAAACAACAGATGGAGGCTATGCTTTAGTTGGCACTCATGATGAAGACGATCCCGATGGAGATGTTTTACTTGTAAAAACTGATAGCGAGGGCAATATGCTGTGGTATAAAAAGTATGGGACGAG
>Ga0116157_10003669_pt1 | contig 14618 bp, 8 predicted proteins | sample AD_UKC048_MetaG_FD_89882 | JGI IMG/M metagenome (GOLD analysis project Ga0116157, IMG submission 89882) | Active sludge microbial communities of municipal wastewater-treating anaerobic digesters from USA - AD_UKC048_MetaG | ecosystem: Engineered > Bioreactor > Anaerobic > Digestate | place: USA...
CAGGGCTCTGGAGAGACAACTCGGGCGGCTGCTGCCATCGCTCCAATAATTCTCCCTGCCGAGCTCTATGAACCAATCATAATGGTTCATCCTGCGAATGCAGCAAAGGCGTGCCAAATCGATCAGGACGCATGACTGCACACGACAACGCAATCCATTCACCCATACGCGCCTCTTTTAATGCTGTTCCTTATTCCCGGGAAGGAGGTGAATAGAGCTGTTAATGATGCCCCGGGGCTGCAGGTGATCTCCCTTACAGCCCAACAGCAGGATCCGTCATGATGCAAACCATGATCCATCCAGATCGCAGTCAAGTCATTTACTATCAAGGAGAAAAGTATGCGAAGCAAAACAATTGTTACTATTCTGGCATTGGTGCTCGCAGCCTCGCTGACATTCGCACAGGAATATAGTGCAAGGGAGTCCTTCGACTATCCCATCGGCGCCTCGATTGATACCCTGATGGGTGCTGCGGCCAATGGCTGGGCAGACGGATGGTTCAAGATTGTCGCCTCTGCACCCAACGCAGCTCTGGCTTCGGATGCCGGGTTTCCCTATGACGATCTCAATTATACGGTTCCTCATGCCGGCAATCACCTTGAAGGCGTGCCGACTGCGACCGCAACGGAACAGCGCTGGGGCCGCCACCTCGACAAAACCTGGCCTTGCGAAGCCGGCAAGGTCTACTGGATCAGCATCCTCATGGATGTGAAAAACGCCACCGACAATGCCACCTGGGTCGGCGTCAAGTACTATGATGGCGATACCGGCGAGCTCTGCATGTTCGGCAAGGGCCATGGCCTGGACAAGTATACGGTCGGCAGCGGCTGGCACGGCGGCGCAGGTCCGGAGGTTTCAACGGTGACCTGGGATGCCGGTCCGGTCTGGCTGCTTGGCAAGACGGTGATGAAAGGCCTCGGCAATGCCGATTATGACACCACCTATATGTGGATCAATCCCGATCCGACTGCCGGCGAACCGAGCACCACGACGGCTGATGCCGTCGCCAATACCAGCATGGAAAACGGCTTCAACACGGTTCGCATTGAATTCGGCGGTACGGTCGGCGACGGCCTGCAGGTGGGCTTTGATGAGATCCGTCTCGGTACCTCCTTCGCGGAGGTCTCTTCCGAAATTTATCTGGCGCGTGAATCCTTCGACTACCCCGTCGGCTCCCTGATCGACGCAGGCATGGGCGCTGCAGGCAACGGCTGGCTGGATGGCTGGTATTCGATCGTCACCGCCCAGGCGGGTGCCGCCCTTGCTTCAAGTGAGGGCCTGCCTTACGATGACCTCAACTATACCGTCGCCAATGTCGGCAACCATCTCGAAAGCGTGCCCTCGGCGACCGCCACTGAGCAGCGCTGGGGCCGCCATCTCGACAAGACCTGGCCGAACATCGCCGGCACAGAGTACTGGATCAGCTTCATCATGAGTACCCGAAATGCCACCGACAACGCTACCTGGCTCGGCATCAAATACTATGACGGCGACACCGGCGAGCTGGGCATGTTCGGCAAGGGTCATGGTCTGGACAAGTACACAGTCGGCAGCGGCTGGCATGGCAGCGACGGCCCAGAAGTCTCCTCGGTTGCCTGGGATGCAGGCCCGGTCTGGATCGTTGGCAAGACCGTGATGAAGGGTGTCGGCAATGCGGACTATGACACCACCTACATGTGGATCAATCCTGATCCGGCCGGCGGGCAGCCTGCAGTCGAGGCCGCGGATGCCGTGGCCAATACCAGCATGGAAGCCGGCTTCAACGTCGTCCGCATCGAATTCGGCGGCACCGTCGGGGATGGTCTCCAGGCCAGCTTTGATGAACTGCGCATGGGCACCTCCTGGGGGGATGTCTCCACCCCTCTCCTGGCTACCGCCGTTGAGGCGCGTCCCGTCCTCACCCCTGAGCAATTCACCCTGTCCCAGAACTATCCCAATCCCTTCAACCCGAGCACCGCGATCAACTATACGCTTAAAACCAGCGGTGAGGTGCGTCTCGTCGTTTATGATATGACCGGCCGGGAGGTGGCTGTTCTCGTCAATCAGTTCCAGAATGCCGGCGAACATGTCGCCAGGTTCGCCCCGACGGCTCTGCCCAGCGGCATCTACATCTACAAGCTGCAAACCTCAGATCAGAGCTTCAGCAAAAAGATGGTCCTGGTCAAATAATCATAACAAAACAAGCCGGCAGTCCTGAACTGCCGGCTTGTTGTTTTTAGCCGGAATTGTATTAACCGACCCTCTGATATCGCCTTTATCCAGCTGTTCTTTGAAAATCTCACCTCCCGGAAGAAGATCGTCCTGCCGGCCTGATCTGCGCGAGTAATGCCCGGGCAGGCTGATAGGCGGGAAAGAGTGTGATCGTCCGTTCGAGAATGTCGACAGCGGCCCCCGGCTTTTCAGCGGCCAGATAAGCCAAAGCCAGCATATAGGCGTTATCGGCAGCGGTGGCCGGATCCCGGGGAAAACGCGCCAAAGCCTCGTAGCAGCGAATAGCCTCTGTCACCTTGCGTTCCCTGAGATAGATATCGCCAAGCACGCGATTGGCCAGGGGAGTCGGCTCCACCTGGAGAGATGCGAGCAGCAGTGTCTCAGTCCTGGAAAAATCCCGATCATCATAGTGGATTTTTGCAAGTTTGAGATATGCAGCGACGTGGTGCGGCAGCTGGTTGATGATGGTTTCAAACTCCCTTGCCGCCCGCGAGCGCTCGCCCCGCTGCAGATAATAGTCTGCGGCGCGTTCGTGCACAGTGATCCAACCCAACTGGTTATGCACCGCCCGATCCGCGAGCAAGCGGAGGGTGTCACCGCTCGCAATGGCCGGGACGGCCTGAGGCTGATGCTGAAAAGGCCAGCGCGTGGTGAGAAACTCTATCTTGCGCGCTGCGATTAATTCGTCCACCGGCGTAAGCGGACGATTCTGCCAGAGCAGGCTGTCGATTGCCGCGCTCGGAAGTTTCCATGCCTGTGCAGGAGCGAGCAGGCTGTTTTGCTGCATGATGCGGGCATATTCGCCGGCGATGAGGAATTGCCCATAGGCCGTGGGGTGAAGATGTTCGCTGAAGAGATTGAGTCCTGTCAGGGAATCGGGCGAAACCGATTTGAAGAGCCCCTCGATGTCCGCCACCAGGCAGCCCTTCTCTCCGGCCATGGCTCGGATAAGATTGTTGAACTCGCTGTCGCAGCGGAAGCGCAGCTCATCATAATCGCGGGCGAGGATATATTCTCTACCGGCTTGCTCCAATCTGCCGGAGGCTTCCAGGCATCGGGCCAGACGATAATGGGCTTCGGCATAACCTGGATCGATACCGATGGCGGCATTAAAAGAGACCAAAGCTGAATCGATCCGGCCTGCAGCCTCCTGTTCCAGTGCACGACGGTATTGCGCTTGAAAGCGCTCGATGTCGCGAGGATTCAGCCCGGGGGAATGGTTGGATACAAAGGGCGCCAGGTCCCTGAGATTGGATGACTGCGTGGAGAAAATCACCGGGATATCGTGGTTCCGGTAGAGCCTGGCAAGCGCCTGCATGTTCTTTTGAAAAATCACCCCGGCCTGGCGGTAGAGGCTGCTTGCGTGGGGCACATTCTTTCCCCCCGCGACCTGCTCCATCAGGGTCGCCCGGTCCGCTGCCTTTTCCAGAGGCTTGCCGAAGACATTTCGAGCCTTGAAGACGATCTCCCGAACAAGCTGAAAGGTGCGAAAATGGACAAGCCGGAGATAGAGCAAGTTCAGCCCGCGTGTGGGCGCCAGACGCACCTGGGATGCAACCCCCAGCGCCCCGTAGAATTCATTGTGGCCATCGTAGACGATGATGAGATCGGGCTGATATCTGAGCAGCTCACGGCCGATGTCGAGCACGGTATAGCTGTTGGTGGCCGTCATGCCCAGGTTGACGACCTCGACGGGCCGGCCGGGGCAGAGGAGCTGGAGACGATTGCGCAGAAAAGAGGCGAAGGCCCCGTTATACCAGTAGGGATAGCCGACGGTGGTCGACCCGCCGAGGCAAAAGATACGAAAGGTTCCGGCCGGTTTCTCAATCGTGAAATATTCCGGCGAAGGGTCCGGAGTAAAATCGGTTCGGTTGAAATAACGTGCTTTGCAGGCGGGATTGAAGGTATACATGGCTTTTCCCGCGACCCTTTCGCGGGTGAAAATCGCCAGGTCGGGGCCATAGTGGCCGGCCCTGAGCGAGAGTTCCAGGATCACAAAAAAGAGCACCGGGATGGCAAGAGCAATGACGCTGTAGATCCGCCTGCGAGCCGGTGTTGGATATGGGAGGGTGGTACCAGGGATTTCTTTTTTCACAGTGCTCTCCATGGATGGGTCGCATTGTAAGCGGGATGAGCAAATATAACGCATTAAAAAATCCGATTCAATCCATATTTCTCATTTCCTGGAGGAAAGGAAGATGAACCAGACAAAAAGCCTGATGGTATGGGTTGTGCTCATGGCGCTTGCGCTGGCGGGTTCGCTCTATGCGGGCACGACCGGCAAGATCGCCGGCACCATCACCGAAAAGGCGACAGGAGAGGCCTTGCCCGGGGCCAACATCATCGTCACAGGCACCCGGTTGGGTGCAGTAACCGATATCAACGGGCGCTTTACCATCCTGGAGGTCCCCCCGGGAACCTATGCCTTGCAGGTTACTTTTCTTGGGCACCAGAAGACAATCATCAACGATGTCCGGGTTTACATCGACCAGACCGCCCGCATCGATGTGGCCATGGTCCAGGAGGCCATTGACATCGGTGATGTCGTCGTCGTCGCCGAACGGCCGCTGATCAAACCGGATGTGGCCACCAGCGTAGTCGCCGTCTCGGGCACAGAATTGAAAAGTCTCCCGGTTGCGAATGTGACCGATGTCATGGGCATGCAGGCCGGCATCGACGGCAATCAGATCCGCGGGGTCGGCCTCGATGAAGCCCTTTTCATGGTTGATGGTGTAACCATGCGCGACCCGCGCAACAACCAGGCCCTGACCAAAGTGGCCCTGAGCACCGTTCGTGAAATTTCCGTGGAACGGGGCGGCTTTAACGCCGAGTACGGCCAGGTCCAGTCGGGCATCGTCAACGTCATCACCAACGAAGGCAGAGCCAGAGGCTATTCCGGCAGCCTCAATCTGCGTTTGACGCCGCCGGCACGGAAATATTTTCACGGCGATGATATGCCCGATGTCAGCTCGACGGCATCGTACTGGCTAAGGCCGTTTTTCGATGATGCGGTCTGCTGGACCGGCACGACCAGCGGAGCCTGGGATACTTACACCCAATCCAAGTTTCTTGAATTCGAGGGCTGGAACGCCGTTTCGCAGCAGCTCTGCACCGACAATGACCCGGACAACGATCTCACGCCGCTCGCGGCCCAACGCGTCTTCGAGTACTACACCCGCAAGAAACAGATCAATGATCAGCCGGATTATGAGATCGACGGCGGCTTTGGCGGACCGGTGCCCCTGGTTTCAAAGATGCTGGGCAACCTGCGCTTTTTCGCCTCCTATCGCGGACAGAAAAGCCTGCTGATCTGGCCCAGTTCCCGTCCTGATTACAAGGATTATGACGCCCGCATCGTCCTCAATTCCGACGTCAGCGACGCCATCAAGCTGCGCATCTCCGGCCTTTCCGGCAATATCAGCACCATGGCCGGCAACCGCGCCGTCGAATCGACCTACAAACAGTGGCCTTACGAGCTCGCCGGCACCTCGCTCGGCACCGGCGGTTATGAGCTCTTCAACATGTTCAGCGACTGGACCTATGGTCTGGCCGAACGCAAACACAACTCCCTCTCCGCCAAGATGACCCACATGCTGAGCAAATCGACCTATTATGAACTCTCCGCCGAGTATTTCCATCGCAACTACGATACCCACTCACCCTCTATGCGCGATACCTCGGTGACCACCGAGATCATTCCCGGCTACTTTTCCACCGCCACCCCCTACGGGGTCTTCTATGGCATCGATGGCATTGTCAGCGGCATCAACGAAGGCAACCAGAACGCCCTGGCCAGGGACAAATCCAATGTGAGTGCCACTACCTTCAAGATCGATTTGACCAGTCAGGCCAATTTCAACAACCTGGTCAAGGCCGGCGCTGAATTCACCTATAACGACCTCGACCTGGACTATGGCTATATCAGAATGCAAAGCGGCGGGATGCAGTACGACAACCAGATCAAGATGCGCGAATTCCCGATCCGGGCCGCCTTTTACCTGCAGGACAAACTGGAAACCAAAGGATTTATCCTCAATGCGGGTCTGCGCCTGGATTACAGCAACTCCCGCACAGACTGGTGGGCTCTGGATGCCTTCAACCCCTATTTCTACTCCTACAAATACAACGAAAATATCGATCTGGCCACCACCGGAGCGAAGGGGCAGTGGCAGCTGAGCCCGCGCCTGGGCATCTCCCATCCCATCACCGCCAAGTCCAAGCTCTATTTCAATTATGGCCATTTCAAGCAGATGCCGACCTATGAATCCCAGTACCGTTTCGACCGCTCGACCGACAACACCCTGGTCCGTTTCGGCGATCCCAACCTGACCCTGGCCAAGACCATCGCCTACGAGCTGGGCTACGATCATGAACTGCTGGATGGACAGCTGCTGCTGCAGCTCGCAGCTTTCTATCGCGACATCAGCGATCAGCAGAACACCACCTCCTACCGCCCGGCCTATGGGACGGCTTACACCGTCGCGACCAGCACGGCCTATTCGGACATTCGCGGATTCGAGCTCACCCTGCGCAAGTCCGCCGGACGCTGGTTCTACGGTTTCCTCAATTACACCTATCAGGCGACCTCGAATGGCGCTTTTGGCCAGAATTATGTATTTGAAGACCCCAAGTCACAGCAGGATTACGACGAAAATACAGTCAACATTTACCAGACCCGCTCCGTGCCCTCTCCCTATGCGCGGGCCAACTTTACTTTCGCCACACCGCGCAGCTATGGACCGACGCTCTTCAATCATGCGATCTTTGGCGATCTGCTGGCCAACATCCTGCTGCGCTGGAACCAGGGCGGCTGGACGACCTATAACCCCAACAACGCCGGCACGACCAGCTTTAACAACAACACCAATAACAAGATCCAGAACAACGTGCAATTTCTGGATTACTACGATGCCACTCTGCGCCTGAGCAAGTCCATTCAGATCAGCAAAATCAATCTGCAGGTTTTTGCCGACATCAACAATCTCTTCAACACCAGGCGTCTCACCAATTCCGGTGACCAGAACTATCGCAAATCCCTCCACCTGCCTAAAAGCGATGCCTACAACAATATTCCGGGTGACGACAGATTCGGCGATTTCCGTGAACCGGGCGTCGAATGGCAGCCCATGGAGAACGGCGTGGATTTCAATTCCATCCCTTCCTCCAACCGCGCCTGGTACTACGACAAAGAGAGCAATGCCTATTGGTATTACATGGATGATGCCACCATCCCGGTTGTCCAGGACAGGTGGGCCAAGGTCGACCAGGCCAAGGTTGACCAGGCCATTGAGGATAAAGCCTACATCAATATGCCCAATCCCTCAACCTATTGGTTCCTGAATCCGCGAACGATCACCTTTGGCTTCCGCATCGCATTTGATATCGATTGATGTCCGGCAACCAACCTAAAGAATGGGACTTGAGATGAATAACAAAAAAATAAAAATTCAGTGGCTGCTGGCGATTGGCATGATCCTGTTGGCCGGCAGCTTGCACTATGCCTTTACCCAGGATCTGGAATGGATTCGCGTGGGGCGCACCCAAAGCTTTTTCATGGACTTTGGCAACGAGTGCGAATTGTATCCCTTCACAGAGACCAATTTTATGGCCTGGCCCGCCCAGTACGGCGACAACCAGTATGCCACCCGGGCCAAGGCCGTCTGGATGGGCGCAACCGACTTTTACGATCCGGTCGAAAAAAAGACCAAATCGGTCAAGGTCATCGGCTCCGGGCCACGCTATGATGCGGATAATCAGGCGGCGATGATCTTTTCGACCAGCATCAAGCTGGTCGGCCGGGAAGAACCCCCCAAGGTGGTTGTCGACAACCAGAGCGGTTCCTCCAACAGCCTTTATGATGTTCTCGATGAGGTCGATCCGAACCTGCCGAGTGACCGCATGGTGGTCATCAAATACAATACTTCCATGGGAGTTTCGGTGGTAAAAAAAGTACTCGGCTTTGTCCAGCAGAACCACGACAGCTATTTCATCCATGACTATGTCTTCAAGAATACCGGCATCTATAACAGCAAAGGCGATGTCAATCCCCAGACGCTCACCAATTTCTGGGTATATTTCTGCTACCGCTATGCCATGAACGGCGTCTGCTCCAGCGGCTACAGTTCGGCATGGGGTGATTTTGGCATGGAATGGGGCTCGAGCACAGTGGCGCATGATTTCGGCCCCCCCTACCGTTCCCGTCCGGACAGCCTGCGCGGATTCTACGCCTTTTACAGCCCGATCAAGGGGAGCTATGGCACCCGCAATGCCGTCACCGCCCTGGGCTATGATTACGACTGGGGCTGCCCGAAACAGACCGGCGGCGGACCCAACCTCGATGGCCTCCTGGGGGCCGCCAAATATGCCGGCGCCGTGACTCTGCTCGCCTCCAAGGGCTCCGGGGCTCTCTTCAATGTCGACGACTATAACCAGCCCGCCACGGTCAACTATTTCAACGCGGATGGGTCGACAACCACCAATCCCCAAAGCCAGTACGATGTCAATGCCATGTCACTGCGCTGGGCCAACATGACCGAAGGCCATCTGCCCAAATCCCTCTGGGAGGCCGTCGGTGACGGCCGCTATTATGCAGACTGGCTCAATACCGATCCCCTCCATCCTTCCGGCGGCATGTACGGCCAGGGTTACGGTCCCTATACCCTGGCCCCCGGCGACAGCATCCACATCGTCTTCGCCGAGGGCATCAACGGCCTGAGCTGGGAGAAATGCCGCGAGATCGGCGCCAATTGGTACCAGTATTATGTCGGTACCGGCACCCCCACCCTCATCAAGCCGGATGGCTCCACCACGACCAATGTCTCTGAATATCAGAAGGCCTGGGTATTCTCAGGGGTCGATTCGACCATGCAGATGTACAAAAACGCCCGCGCCAATTTCAGGTCCGGATACAAGATTCCCCAGCCCCCGCCTGCGCCGGCAAGTTTCACTGTCACCTCCGGCGGCGACGCCATCAGTCTGACCTGGGCTGACAATGCAGTCACCTCCCCCCATTTCAACGGCTATGTCATCTATCGTTCCGAGGGGCTGGTCAAGGACTACCGGGCCGTCTATGAAAAAATCTTTGAATGCACTGCGGCCGACGTCGTACACCGTTATGATGACACCTCGGCCACGCGCGGATTCAACTATTACTACTACATCCAGTCCAGGGATGATGGCAGCCAGAATGATGTCAAGCCGGGTACACCCCTTTACAGCAGCATGTTCCTGACCATGACTTCGGTGTCAGCAAACCTCCTGCGCCCGAGCGGCAACCTGCTGGCCGAGGTCCGCGTGGTCCCCAATCCCTACGATATCCGCTCCCGGAAATGGCAGTTCGGTGAAGTCGGGCCTTACGACCGGATCATGTTTTACGGCATACCCCCCAAGTGCCAGTTGAAAATATTCACTGATGATGGCACGCTGATCTGGGAAAAATTGCACACGAACGGCTCCGGGGATGAAGCCTGGGATTCCAAAACCTCCTCAAACCAGATCGTTGTCAGCGGCATCTATATCCTTTATGTGGAGGTGACCGAGGATATCTTTGCGACTGATGACCGGATTGCGCGCTATGATATTTATGATGAAAATATGAAGCTGGTTTACAAACAGGATGATGTGATCTACCGCGCCGGGGAAAAGATGTTCAGCGCCGGGCAATCTACCTTCCGCAAATTTGTCATTATTCGATAAGGGAGCAGACCAATGAAAAAGACAGCAGCCATCTTGCTCTGCGGGCTCGCCCTGGCGATACTCCTTTTCTCCAGCGGAATGGCCCAGGATAATCAGAAACTGGCGCAAACCAGTTTCAAATTTCTGAGCGTTGTCTCCGACGCGCAGGGAGCAGCCATGGCCGGGGCGGTCAACAGCCTCCAGCTCGGCTCCAGTGCGCTCTTTTTCAATCCGGCCGGCATGACAGGCATGGAAAAGAAACTCGATTTTTCACTCAGCAACAACCAGTGGATAGCTGATATCGAGCATTATGCCATGAGCCTTGCCGTCAATCCTGCACACGGCAAGTACGGTGTCGTGGGATTCAGCCTGCAGTATGCCAATTTTGGCAACTTTGTCGGGACCGTGGTAAGCAGGGATCCGTCCAACCTCAAAGGATATGAGGATACCGGGATTTTTAAACTCGATGCCTATGCTGCAGGCGTAGGCTACGCCAAAGCCCTGACGGACCGCTTCAGTGTCGGTGGGCAGATCCGCCTGGCCCATCAGGATCTCGGTGAGTCCACCATCCCCAATGAAACCAAGAGCCAGCCCATCTATGACGATTCGACCCACGCGGTTATCGGGTACGCCGATTCAGCAATAGTGGGCACCAATCGTCTCGATCCCCTTGTTTTCGACTTTGGCACGCAATTCAGGACCGGTGTCAAGAGCCTTGTCTTTGGCATGTCGGTGCGGAATTTCTCCAAAGAGGTAAAATATATCTATGAGCAGTTCCAGCTTCCCCTGGTCTTCACCCTCGGGATTTCAATGGATCTCATGGACCTGTTCGGGGAGGTTCCTTACGACCAGTCCCTGGTCATGAGTGTCGATGCCAGCCATTACCGCGATCATCCGGAGCAGCTCAAGATTGGACTGGATTACCGGATTATGAATATGCTTGCCTTGCGTGGCGGATACGTCACAGCGAGTGATGAAAACAGCGGATTTTCGTTCGGACTCGGTGTCTGCAAAGCCGGTTTTGCCTTCGATTACGCCTATACCCCCTTCGGCGTCTTCGATAAAGTCCAGCGCATGACCGCCCGGATCTCACTGTGAACAAGGCCAAGGAGAGAACAATGATGAAACCTCGCAGCAATTTTGCCCTTGCCACCCTGGTGCTGGCGGCAACCTGGCTTTTGATTACCGGGTGTGAATTCGATGTCGCCGAACCCAAATGGGAGGAACCTGCGCCGACTACGGCAGCGGTCTCCATTTCCAGCATCGATCCGGCCGCCGCTCTCCCCGGTGTAAATTTTATTACCATTCACGGCGCCAATTTCGCCGGGGCGATCGACACCATCACCATCAAAAGCCCGGACAAGGATACCAGCTATCAATATCTCTACAACGGTGTCTATTTCGACGACGTCAAGGCCGATGTCGTAGAATTCTCCGATACGGTCATCAAGGTGCGCCGCCCCAACCTGGCGAATAATGCCTGCCAGGTCAAAGTCGTTTCGAACAAAGCCTTCCTCGCCGCCAAATACAGTGCGCCCTACCGGGTCGACGCGGTCGTGCAGCGGTATGGCATGTTCAATGAAGACCTCCCCCTGGCCGTTGTGGCTGTGGACGCGAGTGAGAACCTCTATGTCGTCGAATCCAACACCCGCTACATCCAGAAAATTACCCCCTCCGGTGATAAAACCAATATCAGCTCCGTCCTGCGCATGCCCTATGACGTCAGCATCGGCCCGGATGGCAACCTCTATTTCGCCGGCAACAACCGGGCGATCGACAGAACCGACCTTGCCACCGGCACCACCGCGAGATGGGTGAACCTGCCCTCGGGAAAAGTAGTTAGATTCCTGGACTTTGACAATTCCGGCTATTGCTTCGCCGGCGGCACCCGCACCGATCTGGTGGTGGTGCCTTTCGATCTGGCCACGACGGCGGTCTCGGCCGGCTTTTACGCCACCCACGAGATCCTCGCCATTCGCGTCTACAACGGTGCTGTCTATGTAGCGGCCAGGGCGACCGCGCTCGAGCCGACCAGGATCTACCGGCATGCCATCGGTGACAAGGGCAGCGTCGGCGCCCAGGAACTCATCCTGGACCTCTCGACGGCCGGTGAATTTTCCGGCCGCGTCCTCAAGGCGATTACTTTCGCCGCAGATGGCACGATGATGCTCGCAACGGATGCCGTTGATCCCCTGCTCAGCTACAATCCGGCAACTGGCAAGATGGATTATTTTTACAAGGGCATCATCCCTCCCTATTGCAAGCATTTCGCCTGGGGCAGCCAGAATTACCTCTACATGATCTGCGGCGATGATACGGCAGGCGAGGAATGGACTGTCTACCGCGTGGACATGGGGACAACAGCGGGCAATTGACCGCTCCCTGATCAATGCCAGGGCCTGTGGCTGCCGCCGCAGGCCTTTTTGTTATCATGACTATTACTACCGACGAGGATTGCCGATGAAGTCTCGTATCACTCAGTTCGCAGGGATCCTCCTGCTGACCGCAGCCGCCCCGCTCCCGGCACAGACGGCGGAGAATTGCTTTCTCAAGGACTTGGAACCCAAAATCGCCGTCATTCCCCCCGCGCAAACCGCCGCCAAAAGTACGAATGCTCCGACGGTGACCGTCACCATCAGCGTGCTGGACACCCTCGGACCGGTCTCCAAATATCTCTTCGGCAATGCACTGGCCGTCTGGGTGGGAAATGACGTGATGAACAAGGTGCTGATCAGCAACATCCAAAAGCTCTCCCCCACCCTCATCCGCTATCCCGGCGGGAGCTGGGGCGATATCTTTTTCTGGAACGGCGACCCAGGCGATCTGCCCTCCACCATCCCGGACGGCACCAATAACGGGACTCCCGCAACCCTCTATCCACAGTACGGTATCAACAGCTGGTCCACAACCCTGGCCAACTATTACACCATGCGCGATCAGGTCAACGCCACTCAGGGGTTGATCACCATCAACTACGGCTATGCCCGCTACGGCCTGAGCGAAAAGCCGGTCGAACGGGCGGCTCACCTCGCAGCCGATTGGGTGCGCCATGATGAGGGCCGCACCCGGTTCTGGGAGATCGGCAACGAAAATGGCGGCCCGTGGGAGGCCGGCTGGCAGATCGATACCACACTGAACCGGGATGGCCAGCCTAAAATCATCACCGGCGAATTATACGGCCGGCATTTCAGGATCTTTGCCGACTCGATGCGTGCAGCTGCGGCCGAGATGGATGAAACGATCTATATCGGCGGACAAATCCTGCATTATGACGGCACAACCAGTTGGAACATCGCGGACCGGAACTGGAACGAGGGTTTTCTGCGCGAGGTCGGAGACTACGCGGATTTTTATGTCATGCATAACTATTTCGGCAGCACAACAGCTTCGATGCTTAAAAGCCAGGTCGATCTGGCGCGCAGCGAAATCAACAAGAATATCACCTTCATCCGCCAGGATCTCGCCCGCAAACAGGCCGTCAGCAAACCGATTGCCCTGACGGAATGGAACATGCTCGACCACCCGCAGGGAGCCACCTCGATCGCCAACGGCATGCAGGCGGTCGTGCTGACCTGCGAAATGATCCAGAACAATTTCGGCATGGCGGCCCGCTGGCTGCTCGTCCATTCGGAGAGCGGCGGGATGTTCTACAAAGGAGCCAGCACCACCATCCCGGCCTGGAGTCCGCGCCCTGATGTCTTTTATCTCTATTACCTGCAGCGCTTCACCGGGGATCACAGCGTCAAATCTGCCGTCTCCGGCAGCAGCGATATCCTGGCCTACGCCTCGACCTTTTCTTCCGGCCAGGCGGCGGTCATCATCGTCAACAAGGGTGACGCCGAAAAGGTCATCAAGGTAGCGGTGCAGGATTTCTCCACCGGCGACCGCTATTACCTCTACTCCCTGACCGGCGGGACAGAAGAGCAGTACGCGCAAACGGTCCGTGTAAACGGTATCGGTCCGACCGGGGCGGCTTTCGGACCCGCCGAGGGCCTGGGCAATATCCCCGCCCTGGCCTACGATACCGGTGATGAGATCCTGATTGTATCACCCCCCCGTTCCGTCCAGTATCTCCTCATCGGCGGGAGCATCAACAGGGTTGAAACGGAGCGCACAACTCCCCGGGACTTTCGCCTGAACCAGAACTTCCCAAATCCCTTCAACGCGCGCACTACCATCACCTATACCCTGCCGCATGCCGCCGTCGTCGACCTGCGCATCCATGATCTGAACGGCCGGGAGATCGAGGTGCTCCTCGATGGGAAAAATCAGGCCGCAGGCGAGCACAGCCTGGCCATCGATACCACACAATGGCCCAGCACCATCTACTTTTACACCCTGCGGAGTGGAAGCTGGTCGGAGACCAGGAAAATGGTGATGATCAAGTAAACCGCCCGAAGCAAAAAAAAGCCCTGGCAGCAGCCAGGGCTTTTTTTTATGCCTATTCGCTTCTGATCTGCAGTGTGGCCTCTTGCAGACCCTCCGAGCGGGCAGTCAGCAGAATCTCGCCTGCCTCCTCCTTCCCCTGAACGACGCACAGGCACTTGCCGTTGAAGGCCTTGCGGTGATCCGCCTTGAAGGACTCCATGCTGATCTGATGACCGTTATCCACTCCGGCGATAGAGCCTGGGCCTTGCAGGGCGAATTTCACCAGATTGGCGGCATCCGGCACCAGGACTCCCTGCTCATCGACAATATCGACCGTGACGAAGGAGAGATCGCGGCCATTCGCC
>Ga0116157_10003677_pt1 | contig 14602 bp, 8 predicted proteins | sample AD_UKC048_MetaG_FD_89882 | JGI IMG/M metagenome (GOLD analysis project Ga0116157, IMG submission 89882) | Active sludge microbial communities of municipal wastewater-treating anaerobic digesters from USA - AD_UKC048_MetaG | ecosystem: Engineered > Bioreactor > Anaerobic > Digestate | place: USA...
CCGGCATCTGCAACAGGTTCAGGGGTGAAGGTTATTGTAAGATTGTCACTCACGGCCCCGCATAAGGCACTTGTGACCGTAATGGTAAGAGTGACAGGACCTGTATCTGAGCTTCCGAAGGTGTAAACCGGAGTGGCAATTGACGGATCACTGAAAGTGCCGTTGCCCGATGTGCTCCAGGATATTATCCCGTTGGATGCCGTTGCATCTGACAGGGCAACATCGGCGGTTCCGCTACAGAGGTCCTTGTCGGCTCCGGCATTGGCTGACGGCTCACCGGCAAAAGTCAGCGTCATGGCATCAGTCAGTGTCTCCCCGCACCCATTTATCTTTGACCCGGTCAGGGTCAGAACCACCTCTGTAAGATCAGTTGTACCCCTGGTATAAACCGGATTGAGTGCTGCCGGGTCACTGAAGCTGCCGCTGCCCGATGTGCTCCATGACAGGGTCATATTGGTAGCTGATGCACCTGTGATGATATATGATGGTTCCGTAGTGCATATTTCCGCATCAGGACCGGCATTCAGCGATGTGACAAACGGATCTGCAACGGTTACGACTGCCTCGCACAGTGCCACATTACCGCTTGCGTCAGTTGCCGTTACCGTAACGGTAACCTGACCCAGGTCTTCACAGGTGAAGGAGGAGCGGCTGAGCGTGACATCGGCAATTGCGCAGTTGTCCGTGGGAGCAGACAACAGAACATCTGACGGGACAATGGTTGCATTACCGGAAGCATCGAGATCTGCCGTTATGTTTTTGCAACTGATAACAGGCGATTCGGTATCATTCACGGTTACCGTGAAACTGCAGGTAGAAACCATACCGTCAGCATCGGTTGACGTATAGGTCACCGTGGTCACACCTGAAGCAAAGACCGAACCCGGAAGGTGGGTGGATGTCATCGGTGCTGTTGACACGGGAGGAGTCCAGCTGACTGTGGCTGAACATTCGCCCGGGGATGTATTGACCGTAATATTGTCAGGACAACCGGTAATAACAGGCGGATCATTGTCCCTGATATGTACTGTGACATCCTGTGCCGGCAATGCATCGAAACTGTTGTCAGACAGGGCCTGATTGATTGTGACAGCAATGACATCAGTACGGTCAGCATCCAGAAGATCCTCGATGGCTGTGACCATGACCACAACCGGCACATTCCAGTTCTCCGGTGTAAAGGTCACCTGCGAAACATGGGTGATATGAACCGGATCAGCATTGACGAGGTCAAAAACCACGTCAGTCAGTGGCTGGGCATTCAGCACAATGGTAAACTGGCCGGCAGGACCTCCCTCGTCAATGGTCAGCGTAAGAGGCGTGACCGTGAACCCTGCCAGATCATCATTTGTGACGTTGACATTGACGGTGGCGGTCACTCCGTCATACCCGTCATATGACAATTCATCATTCACGACAAGGGAGATGGTTGTTGATTCATCCGGCACCGTGAAGTTGTTCACGCCGGATACGGTGATGATCCTGGGAACATTATAATCTCCTGCCGTAAAGGTGAGCAGGGCAATATCGATGGTAGCCACCCCGGTGTTGTTGCTGACCAGATCAACCACAACGTTGCCGGACGGAGGCGCTGCTGACAGAACCACAGTGAAGGTCGCGGTTTCGTTTTCACCAACCGTGACACTTGTGGGATTAACCACTATAGAGGCCACATCATTGTTGATAATGGTGACCGGAATAATAATATCAGGCAAGTCATCAAAGGGATCAAACGAAAGAGCATCATCCACTGCCAATATTACATTGTCAGTCTCATCGCCCAGGTATACATTCTCAATTGCCTGCAGGGTTATCACCTGATGCGTGGAAAAATTCGATGAATTGAATGTGAGTGAAACCGGACTGATATTCAACAGCCCTGTCATCGTGGAAGAAACGTTGATGGTTACCGGGCCTGCGGGTGCATTTTGCAGCCAGACCTCGATGGTAGCAGTTGACCCTTCAGTCATGCTTACTGCTGCCGGGGAGAACAGAATGACAGGAAGGTCATCATCAGCGATTGTAATCTCAGCTGGTGTTGCGTCAACGTCAACTGCCGGAGTTCCTGAGACTCCGGTGATGGTGACCCTTACCGTTTCATCACCCTCAACGAGGAGATCGGCAATGGAAGTCAGTGTAAGATCATATGACAGTGCTCCTGCCGGCATCACAAATGATCCCGCAAGTGCAACATAGTCAGTGCCGGAGGTTGCTGTTCCTGTTACAGTGTATGATACTGTCCTTGCATTTGAAACAGGATTGCTGAAAGCAAATACAAAGGTGCCTGTTCCTGCTGCACCTGGTCCGCCTTCCTGAATGACCGCTGTCGGGGCAGTGACGCTTGCTGTTGAGTTGTCATCATTGAGGATGGTGTAAACAGAGCTCACAACAGGACCTGCGGCAACAGTCACAAAAGTATTCATGTTCAGGTTAACGGTCTCATCAGGTTCCACCGTGAGATCTCCCTGAATAGTCAGTACAGATGCTGGTATTGGTATTGCAACCGGCGTTGTATAGTCGCCTGCAGGTATGGTAATCATGTTGCCGGTCTGAGACCAGTCGTCCGATGAGGCAGTGCCATTTGAAACTGTCACAATAACGCTTCCCGGAACGGTGATAATTCCTCCGCTGACCACTATTACAGGTGATGATACCGGTGCAGGCCCATTACCCTCAGGACCAGAAGCAGTGGCTGAGGAGAATGCAGCGTAGACGGTGTCATCGTTAAGGATAGTATAGGTATAACTGTTCTGAGTACCAATATATACCCCCGTGGAAGGATTGGAGAGAGTGGTAATTATGGTTTCTGAAGGCTCAACCACGTCATCATCTATGACATTGATTGCAAAAGTGGCAGTCAGTGACCCTGCCGGAATTGTCACGGAACCGGGATCAAGCGTATAGTCAGTTCCTTCTGTTGCCGTTCCGCCGGTTGCAGAGTAGCTGACTGTGACATCAGAGGTGTGAGGATAGTTGAGGGAAACCTGCACAGTGACCGGAGTATCACTCTCTGGCCCTGATCCTGCCGGTACGGTAAAATTCACCTCCGGCCGGAATGCAATTATTGTCAGGTACTGGCCGTCAGCTATGTTCAGGTCAACAGTGTAGTTGCCTCCCGACAGGTTTGTTCGATACATTGTGGCTCCGGAACTGAAATCGCCGTCATCATCAATAAGTATTCCAACCGTCGGGTAGCCTGATGGCAGTGCCGGCAGTGATGATGCCGGGATACTGATTGTCACCGTTCCGACATCTGAAGTCTCGTCAAACCGCCATTCCCTTGGCAGCCGGTAAGTGCCGGGAGCAGGCACCTCTGTGGTTGTCCATGTCCTGGCCCCTGCCTTGTCATGTCCGAAAAAGAGGTACTCGCCTTCACTGAGGTCGGTAGGAGTAGTTACTGAAAGCATACCTGTTGACCATGCATTGGTGAAGGTTGTGCCGTTAAATGCGGCAATGCCTGACACATCATGAGAATGGGTTGCTTCCCAGGCATAATGGTCATCTTCTATCGGAAGCAGGTATTTTGCGCCAAGGCTGTTCTGAAGCACAACCCGTTCAGCATCGTTCAGCTGGCCTGAGAAGACGACTATCTCTGTCATGTCACCGTTGAAATAACCGGCCGGGTTATAGGTTCCGTTCATCTGGGTTGCTCCAACAAGGGTAAAGTTGGAAACAAGTGAAGGCACAAAGTCGGAGGTTGAGTTACCTGTCAGCGGGGTACCGTTGAGAAATGCCCTATAGGCAGAGACAGACGCCCCTGCAGGGTTTGTGTAGTATATTATTCTCCAGTCATCTGGCGTATGGCCGTCATTAAAGACCTGGCTCTGGCCGTTGAATCTGACAGCATCACTATACTCAAGTCCGTAGCTCCTGACTGCATTTGTGCCACCTATATTCTTCTGCCCCATGTAGAGGCCTCCGTTCTGCTCATCGGCAGCAGTGGTATTGCGGGCAACTATCACCACCGTTGCAGCATCTGATCCTGTTATGCCCAGTGATCCGTTATATCCGAGGAAGTCGCCTCCCACTCCGCCCTGATCGGAGAATGTGACAGCCGGATAACCGTTTATGCTGTTCAGTGAAAGGGTAGGCACGGTCTGCCCCATGACCACTGCACTGAAGTCACGCATCTGGCCGGAGAGATCGATCCAGCTGGTTACAAAATAGAGTGGCTTTATCGCAATGAGGCTGTCTGACCTTAGCCAGAGTTGCGTATTGGTGAGTGTGCCTACTCCGCCCGGGCCAACCTGCGCATCAGCTGATTGCGGAGGCAGAGCGAGAAGAAGTGCAAGCACCAGGGTTGACAGGTGTATCTGTTTCATGACAGTCAGGATCAGCGTTTAGGCATCATAATACACTATTTATCAAACTATTGAGTCTACAACCCTCAGGTTATCACCTTACAATCGCAGCTCAATCAAGGTCATAAATGACCAAAAAGCTAATATAAATATATTCTTTAATAACGGAACTATCAGGGCAAAGCGTATAATTAACAGTCATAATAAAATGATTCACAATGTTGTTGTGTGGCAGTTACAAAAACGGTTTTGTCTTCCCGGAAGTCGGTTTTTAATTTAAAACCGCTATTGCGGAATAAAAAATAGAGCGTATATTTGCACTCTCTTTCCGGGCGATTAGCTCAGTTGGTTCAGAGCGCCTGCCTTACAAGCAGGAGGTCGTAGGTTCGATCCCTACATCGCCCACCAGTGAATGAGGAGGTTAGCATAGCGTTAACCTCCTTATTGTTTTATACGGTTGCATTATTGTTGCAACATATCTCGTATAAAAAGAGCGGTATACCTGATTAATGAAGTGTCTCGCTGCATCTACCCGCGCTTCCATCTACATTTGATTATAATGTTTTTGACACAATTAAATGATTACTGCATAGAGAGTAATAGAAGGGCTCCCCGCCTCAGTTTTTGTCAAAAAAAGGTAACATATTTTAAATCATTACGTTATCCTTATAGATCAAGTATCATGTTGAATGAAGCGACGTGTCTTTCATATTGAAACACAGGCACTTAGACGCCTCTCGGCATAACAAGGCATGATTGAGATGACGTTTTTTGTATGTTTTATTAAACCTATGTTTCATTTAAACACAGTAATTATGAAGGATTTATTATTCAAGAAAATTCTGCTGGTTCCTGTTCTAATGACAGGTGTGTTTGTATTATTCCTCAGCAGTTGTGACAAAGACAAAGATGATGATAGCGATGGCAAATCACTGGCAGTGACAGTGAACTTTACGGGCACTAAACCAGAAGTTGGTAAAGAGCTGATGGTGGTGCTAGTATATTCTCCCTTTTCTGAAGTTGACATGGAAAATGACGGTCCGGATAAATTACTGTCTCATTTCCTTACGGGCAATGATATTACAAACGGGGTAACACTTACCTTTGAAGATATCAATCCATTTGCAGAAGAAGTATATGTCGCTGCTATTGTGGATTTTGACGGTGATGGAAGTCCGGGACCCGGCGATCTTATTGAATGCTATCAGGATAAGAATGCCCTCGATATTCTGTCCGGAAAAGCAGAAGCAACGAACGTGGCCGGGGAAACAGCGATAACCATTAACCTGGATGAAATTATGACGGGACCTTCACTGGATGTTACCGTGAAGTTTACGGGCGATCTGATCCCCGAGGTTGGTGATTTCCTGAGCGTATTTGTTTTTTATACCAAAATTTCAGAGCTGGATCTCGATGGTGATGTTGGCCCCGATTTTTATGTTAGTGTAGCTTTGACTCAGCCCCACATTGACAACGGTGTTACTGTCAAACTGGATGAGATAGATCTGGATAAGCCCGAGATTTATGTCGGCGCCACTGTTGATATAGACAAAAATGAGGGACCCACCCCGGGTGATCTGGCAGAATTCTTTGAAGATGTGGATTTGCTGGATGCCGCGTTGGATGTTGCACGGCCGGAAAACTGCCACGGATTGAACTCTGTAGTAATCAACCTTGATCAAATTCTGACGATGCCCTCACTGGCAGTGACAGTGAACTTTACGGGTACTACAATTCCTGAAGCCGGTAACGAGATGCAGATGGTGCTTTTTTATTCTTCCTTGTCCGAATTTAACCCGGAGACTGATGACCCGGATGACGTGCTGTCTCATACTCTTACGCCCGGTGATATTACAGGCGGAATAACGCTTACCTTTACAGATATCAATCCGTTCGCAGAAGAAATATATGTCGCTGTTCTTGTAGATTCTGACGGTGATGGAAGTCCGGGAAATGGCGAACTTGCGGAATTCTATAAGGATGTGAGTGTCTTTGATGTTCTGACCGGACAGGCAAATGCAACGAACGTGGCCGGGAAAACAGCGATAACCATTAACCTGGATCTGGTATTGGAAATGCCATAAGAGTAAGAATAAAAAGTTGTGTTTGGTTCTTATACACTGCGGCTGCCGTGATGAAGGCAGCCGCAGTGTCTTTTCTCCTAATGTTCATCCTCGGCCAGAGTATAAAACTCCCCGGGGGTAAAGAGTTCAGACAACTGACTTTCATTGCAATCAGATTTTATTGCCTGACCAATATGCCATGTCTCGCCATGATCGTCAGAATAACATAAATAAGGTGAATTAGTCAAGACTCGCTATGGAGGTGGAAATCATGTATAGCGCTTGCATACAGACTGATATTCTGCCCAGACCACTTAACAGTCCTCTTTAGTTACCCCATTATTGCGCCACGGAGTACCGATGATATATACCAGCCTGTTACCAGCAGGCCTTTTATCTCTAAAACTATGCACCTGATTCACGCAAATTCTCCTGTTCAATCAATGCAATTTTACAGATTAAAGATTAATACTTTAGTTGTCGAAAATCCTGTTCCAATTATCATCACTTTTTTCGCAGACATTTTTGAAATGGCAGTAAATACAAACGCATCACCAGGTGAATAAGTTTTCCTAACGTGATTTTTCCAGGTGTCATTAGTTATTAAAATATCTCCATAAGGGAAGTACCCTAACTCATTATAATGTTGACCTATTCCAATAGACTGATATTCATTAATAAAAATCAGGTTTATCATCAGTGGTACTTCAATAATCGTTTCCTGACAGGCAGAATTTATGGTCAAAATTCGACTATTGGACCAGAAAAAGGTTTTATATTTTGAATAGAATATCTTACTGAAATTGTGACTATTATTACACTTTAGACTATCCCAGGTACTTCCTCCGTCAGTGGTTTTTAAATAAGAACCTTTTGTCATGAGCACAAGACCCTCATAAGGATTTTTAAATTTAATATCCCCATATGATTGAAATGATGCATGCTTTTTAATATTGATCCAGTTTTGTCCACCATCTTCTGTCTTAATTAATAGATTGGCTCCAGAAATAAAACCAGTTGATGGACTGAGAAAACAAATTGAACTTGGTGCGCTGGCTAGTTTTAAGTCCTGTATGATCCATGTCTCCCCGCCGTTGAGTGTCTTAAGTAATACTCCACTTTGATTATCTCCTCCAATAATGAATCCTGTTTGCTCATTCAGGAACTGGACAGATAAAAGTGGCAATGAGGTTGGTGAAGCAATCTGTTTCCAGGTTTTGCCAGAATCTATTGTCTTAATGATCCTGCCTGTTATTGAAACCGCATAGCCTGTTTTTTCATTTACGAATACAAGATCACGATAAACGTCATGAGGTATTTCAGAATCCATTAGTGATATGCTGTCAAATGAAAGATCATAAGCAGGCCTGGGCTCAGACAAGCCATTATCAATGATATCATCATTGCGTTCACAACTGAATGCGGTTAGCAGTACTATGCTGAAATATAGAATGAATATATTTTTATATTTCATTAATAATTAGTTAAGGCAGATTGAATGACAATCTCGCACTTATTAAAAGATGCGAATTGTGTCTAAAAGGTTGTGCACTTGTGCTTAATTTTTTTCTCAAGACTACTCAGGCTTGCTGGTAACGTTCGGCAGAACCGAGGCTGCGGAACGGGAATCCGCAGTTGGCGTATCACCGGACTTCGCCCTGCAGTATGAACTTTGTCAGGTGCCGGTTTTAAAATAATGTCATGTGTGCAATAAAATTTGGATGCGAATATTGAGCTTTCCCACTTTCGTAAATCTCATTAGCTATCTCCAACGCTTCAAATCCCGTTTCTACATCCTTAACTTTAAAATGTTGTGTTGAATAATTTGATTCAATCAATTCTAAATTTAACGTTTCTGCATACTCTACAAATTCCGATTCAGTTATTCTTTCATTGTCATTCTTAGTAAGCACTTCACTTAGTAAAATCCAATAACTCATAGGGTCAACGTCGGACAAATAAAATACTGGTGTGGCAGAAGATATTTCATTATCCTTATTTAATTCCTCCAGGTAATTTTTGAAGTCTGAACAATTGCAATTTTCATTAATAATTGCCAGGGTTTTGCCAGAGAAACTGTCAGAGGAGATATTGTCTGTGCTTATGAAGGAATACTTTTCTAAAATTGACTTCGCCAATTCTCCTGTTAAGTCGCTTTGCTTAAATACAATCCATACTTCATTTAATGAATGTTTTAGAAATGTTTTTGAACCTCCGGAATAATAAAAATATTCATCCGAACATAATTTTGGATTTGACTGAATATCTTCGTTTTCACAAGAAACAAAGAGCATCAGTCCGACAAATAATAGAATATAATTTTTCATAACTCTTTATTACCAGATGATTTTCTTACTCTTTACGTTGCGTCAAACTTGCATCTGACGTTCTACGGAGCCGAAGGCAATTGTATATACCGCCTGGTTAGCACCAGTTAATTATCTTTTAAAAATGAATGTTACTTTATCATCATCTTTTAATTCTCTATCTGTGCATGTTTTACCAATACAGAATCCTGCAAACCAGCCTGATTTTAGTTTAATATAATAACCCCATCCTGCCATCTTTAAAATATCAACATTCTGAATATCTTTAATACTTTTCAACGTCATATCTACCCTGACATTCTCATTAGCTATAAAACCGGAATCAGTAGTCCCAATAAAGTTTACCCGGTAATCCTTATCCCAGGCAATATCAAAAATTATTCCATTATTTAAGATGGTTGTTGAAGTGCAAATTTCAGAGCTATTAACCAGGAGTCCTCTATTATTACCGGTCAATCTAATTGAATCACCAAGAATGTCTCCAATTGAAGGTAAACTTTTCAGTCGGATTGTATCAATAATAGATTTTGTATTTACTGTCTGAATTGGATTTTTATTGATAGTATTTGAACATCCATATCCAACAAACATACTTAATAAAAGTACTATATATCTCATTTTTTTAAGTTTCATGTTAATAGCAGCGGTTCATTTTAATTTGGTGCTGATGGCGCGGCATTATAAGGCGTTTTTGTTGTTTTGATAATGGAAGCCGTGACAGGGAATCTGCTTTTGGCCAGGGTCACGAGATATGGCCGGAATAAACAATCTATAGTGCTTTTTTTGCACTCGTGATGGTATGTAGTTTTATTCTTTTCATAACAAAGTTTTGGGGTACGTAAAAAATCGTGACGCCATGAGGGAGACCCTGGCGAGAGCCGGGGCAGGGCCGCACCGCGCAATGGTTTTTGCCCGGCGGCTTCAGCCGCTAGGCCGGGCCGATAAAGCACCAACTGGTTTTGGTGTGCCGGTCTGTTGGATCGGCGCGCAAAAACCAGTCGCGGTGCGGAAAAGCCAATGACATATACCGACCTGTTAACTACAGTTCCCTTCAAGGTTCTATGCCAAGAATGAGCAATGGTACAGGTGGATTGTTACGACCATGTCTGAGGATATTGTAAACCTCACCTTCATAATATGCTACTCCGCTACTCATCTTTGATTGCATGGTTTTGGTCGGCAAAATTTCAATACCAAGATTTATTACTCCACCTGAGTAGAAAAGCAAGTGTTTTACGAACAGATCAAAGGCAACAAAAGCATATTTTCCAAATTGAACTTCAACCGCTATTTGATCTTTTACAAAATCTGTTTGTTTATACGAAGAAATAGGATGGGTAACTCCTTTAGAGATAAGAAAGTCCCTCTGTTTATCATAAGGAAGGGTTATCAATTCTGGAAGAAGTCTCTGATCTGTTGTAATATAATACTTGTATCTACTTTCAGACCAGCCTAAAGCTTTAAATTCATTGTTAAAGGCTTTATTAAGCTCAATTGGGCTGAAAAGCATTGCCCCAGGCATAGTTTTTTCCTGGCTTACCTTTGTCAGGTACTCTGTGGCATTTATACTATTAACCACCTGCATTATTTCTTTATACAGGTTATTATGATGGACAATTAAGTATTCTTCACCGTTCAGATGTGAATACTTCTGTGATATTTTTATTTTTGGCTCTTTGTTCGAATGAAAGACCAGGTTGGTTCTGTATTTGTTGCCACTCTTTGGGAATTTGTGACACTTTTTCATTACCTGATGGTTTATGAATAGGCTTATTCATTGGCCTTATCTTCAACTTGCCTTCTCTTAAGTATTCTATTCTCTTGAGGGCAATTTTGCAGTATTCTTCTTCTTTTTCAATACCTATTGCATTCCTATTGTTTCTAATGGAAGAGATTATTGCCGAACCAACTCCAGCAAATGGATCAAGGACCCAACTATTATCATTAGTTAATGCCAATACACATCTATCAACAAGCTCTACCGGGAATTGACAAGGATGTATTGTTTTTTCTGGATGATTTGATTTTACATTTGGAATATCCCACATACCTGTTTCCCAATCCTGTGCCATGATTTCCCAAATATCACTAGGATTTTTCCCCAGAGGATTTCCAGATGGCTTACCTTTCTTTGGTCCCTTAAAAGCCAGTTTGCCAGGGTATTTTGAGGGAATTCTGACATTATCCAGATTAAAGATATAATCATCAGTTTTACTGAACCACAATAGTGTCTCATATCTTCCGGAGAACCTGTTACTAGCATGAAGTCCATGTCCAAAGTGCCAGATAATTCTATTCCTGAGTTTAAGTCCAAATTTCTTGAATATCTGATAGTAATAAATGTCGAGAGGGAATATTTCTCCTTTATCAACAAAATTACCAACCTGCCAGCATAGATTACCTTTATCTGAAAGTGTCCTTACAAGTTCAATTATTATTTCTTCCTGAGTGGAGAGATAGTTCTCAATGCTAGTTTTAACTTCATAGGATTTGCCAATATTATACGGAGGCGAAGTAATAACAAGATCAAATTTCTTGTCAGGTATCTGTTTGAGAATTGACAGACTATCTCCTCTGATTATCTGGTGTTTGATATTGGAATTCAAATATTCAAATAATGGCTCTTTCACGAGAATGTTTTTAGTGTATTGATTTCAAAAATACAGATTGAATAGCTGAATGACTACTTTTTCAAAAGAAAGTTATTCACTATGATTCGTATCTGAGCGTTGCAGTTAACTTTATAATATGTATACAAAAGGTGTAGATAATTTACTGTTAGTGACTTAATGTCAGCTTCAACGTGTATATTCCAATTCTGATAGTTGATGTACGAAAGCCAACTTCCCGTGACTCCTGATACGGCAATGCCCCGTCAGTCACACTGCAGATTATGCTATCCACAAACTACTTGCAGTGAAAATTACTGCTGACTGACTTTCCACGTTCAAACTTCGATACAAGTTAAACAAAACTCCTTTTGCAACCTTCCGGGAATCATAACGAAATCGTGATACACAAGAATATTTTAACAATCTGATGCAAGCTGAAATTCTTATAGATACGCACTGAAAAGGGCTTTTGACCTCAGTAGTGAGATCATGAAAGCTTCGTTTGTAAATGCCTGGCACCTGTTGATCATTGAATAGCCTATATTGGTCAAAATCAGCATACTGCCACATGGTTTTGTCATATATTTTTTGTTAATTTATACTTCCGAAGGTCCTTTTTATTTTTGAAAGGCAGCCCTCACAACTTCAGAAAGTTTCCCGGAGAGGGGACAGAAAAGTGAGGGCTGCTCTTATTAATGGAAGTGGTCCGTTATAATCAGTCAAAAGGCATGACAGGGTGATAAAAAAAGGGCCGGCTATTATGGCCGACCCATTTTTACAGAAACTTATCTCTCCATTCTACAATGTAATCTCATCAAAGTTGATTCTGAAAACTCTGGAGGCAGAAAAGACTCCTTCAATAGACCATGGGAATACCCTGTGCCATCTTCCCTCGTAGCCGGCAAGCGATCCTACATAAAGATAGGTATCGTCGAACACATAGTTGAAACCCTCGTCAATTTCCATAACTACCTCAAGGAAATGTTCATTTTCCACCCAGTAATCGGATACCTTGATAGTTCCCACAGGACCTTCAATCGCTCCGAGTGTAGCCTTGACAAGCTCAAACTCATTTTCGCCGTTGAAGTCGTAGTAATTGTATCCCATATGAAGTCCGTATTCTTCACTGACACCCAATCCGCCACTAACAGCCCATCCGATTCTTTCATAGGAGACCTCTTCTCCCTCTACCGGTACTGCCAGGTAGGTTTTAGTGGCAATCACAAGCGTATTGGCTTTGACCAGGCAGAAGGTCAGGTTGCTCAGGCCGGCGGGCTTGCCGGACCTGTTAACTGGTGAGCTGAGATTCTTGTCGCCCATACTGCCGCCGGGATAGAAATAGACATTGGCAGCGTTACCTCCTTTTACAATTGCTGCACCAACAACATATTCCACGCCATCAATAAGAAGAGGTGCATCCATGCTGAATTCCACATAAACGCCATCCTGTACCATCACGTTCAGGCCATCCGGAAACTCACCGTCAAATATTCCGTCATTAAAGTCAATCTTGTCCCCGCATAGGAAATATCCTGCGGGCAGGTTAAATGCTACAGCCACCTCAGCGCATGTAACATTGCCTCCATTATTGGCACCGTCTACAATCACAGGCGTTATACCAGCATCCGAAGGCGGAAGTACTGCCTCAGAGACAGAATCTTTCTTTTTCAGCATAATTTCGTCGTCATCCTGCTGGCAGGAACCCAGCGCAGCTACCATTACAAGAGCCGCGAGCACATAAAACATTTTTTTCATCTCAGCCATTTTTTAGTGAGTAATTAATTAAATAATAAATATTTGTCTATTAATATTTTTGAATATATCTGTCACGCTATCAGCCCCATAGCTGCAGACCTGCGCTTTGCATGAAAATAGGTCAGGCCGTTTTTCTCGGTCATGGTAATCAGCTGCAGATTGCATTCCTCAAGGAGAGCGTAGACTGTCCTTACTGTCAGATACCTGTTGGTCTTCATATCAATAAAGCTGTACATCCTGTTAATAAAAGGTATCCTTGATTCAATGCCATTCTCATAAGCTTCAGCCTTGTCCGAAAGTTTTTTGGGCAGATTGCTGTATTTGTCGGAGAAACCGTTCTGCGCCTTGTTGTCAGTAAAGCATCCGACAAATGCGCTGTCGTCAGGAAGCATTTCTGATAGCCTGCACAGGAAACCTCTTAACTCCCTCATGTAATTAAGCGGTTTCAGATTCACGATGGTCTTCACTCCCTTCATGTCCTCGCTATCATAGAAAAAATGCCTTGTCGATGGGATGACCAGCATGGAAGCATCGTCAATCAGCCCCATCCCGTCAAGATAGCTGATCAGATCCTGGCGCACTTCTGCAGTGAGCTCGGAAAATATATGGTTTAAACTTGCAAACGCAGCCGTCATGCTGCGTCCGGAGATCATACCAAATAACCGGTCAGAAGTTGCACCTGCATTGTTTCTTAAGGTTTGATTTTCCATCTCTTTATATTTTATTGTGTTTTCTAAATTTCTAAATCAGATAATAGATATAGTCATATGCAATACCATTGTCTCTGAGCCACCAGCGTAATGCCCTGGCTATCCTCCTGCGCTTTATGAGCACCTTGCCCGTCTCGGTTGATGTGATTTCAAAAAGTATCTTCATTTTTCGCTCTTTTAGTTATGACAAATTTAAAGCACATACCAAGGCGTGTCAAGTCGCAAACGCCCATGTAATGGCAATTTACGACTGCTTTTAAAAACCTTTGTCAAGCATTATGGGGCATCCGTCGGAGCAGAGAGTCCGCTCACACCATTTAACCTTGCATTCGTCAAAAAGAGGCTCTATTTTACCAGCGTAATCCGAATTTCCGGGGGAAAATCAATAATTTGTATTTCAATGCGCTCAGTATCTTATTCTTATATGAATCTGAAACCAAAAAACAGCATGAATCTAAATTTTGACGAACGGATGATTAATTTGGATTAAATTTGCGAAATAATAGAGAAATCATGTTCATGAAACATTCTTTGAGCCTTCTTTTCTTCCTGTCAATCGCGTTTTTGTCATGCAATCGTGGAAATACTCCCCTGTACAAATCGGAAATGTTTGCGGTCTACCCCGACCGTGTGGTACAGGAAGGGTTTACCTCCACAGTTGTAAGCAGAGGTGAGATGAACTCTGATTACCGGAGCCCCGGGGCATCCATTGACCCTGTGATTGAGTTCAAGTTCAGCATCAACGGCCGTGATAACGAACTGCCATTTGGGGTAAACCATCAGGCCAACATCTTTCCCGTGAATGGGGAGTTAACGGTTCTGGATATAAAATTC